>Ga0194133_10001662_pt1 | contig 37541 bp, 41 predicted proteins | sample TA2KigOf40mmetaG_FD_155448 | JGI IMG/M metagenome (GOLD analysis project Ga0194133, IMG submission 155448) | Freshwater microbial communities from Lake Tanganyika, Tanzania - TA2015055 Kigoma Offshore 40m | ecosystem: Environmental > Aquatic > Freshwater > Lake | place: Tanzania: Lake...
AATGAAGAAGATCTGGATCGCGATGGCGATGGCGATCCAAATAACACTGATCCAGAACCCGATGATCCAAATGTGAATTCAGATAATCACCTAGTGGCTTGTAACATTAATACGGAATCTGTTGAACGGGAATATAAAATACTTGGCAAACCTGCAGTACCAATGCTGGGAGCCGGCTGGGCCGGATATTATTCACCCGAGCCAGAAGAGATTTCGATGCCGATTTCTTTCAAGCCAATTGTACCTGAAGATGTTCAATATGAATTAGAAGTTGATGGTGGGCCTCCTGTGCCTGAAGAGAGAGAAGAACTTATGCTAACGGAGAGGGACTGTCAGATTTTAACCAATGACTTTAGAAGGATTGCAACTGCCAATGTAAACGAATACGAGAAATATATAAATAGATATCTTGCAGTGGCTATGGCTAAACGTCTAATGGATAATCGTGGCATTAGAATTGTTGAAAAGATGAGAGCTGAAGTATTTGGTTATCACCCATTCATGCCCATAACTGTAGTACTTACGGCCAATAAGCAAACTATTATGGCTCGTGTAAGTTCTGCTACTTGGGCTTTTGATTCAACCAATGCAGTCTGTTCATTTGATTGCTATGTGATGTCTTAATTATGACAGTCCTTTCGCCAGATCTATATAATATTTACAAAAAGCTAGACGCACCACTGAGTGGTGAAATAGTTTTGACAGTATCTTTGTTGAGATTACCAGAGAAATGTGAATCAATAATTTTTAATACCGCTCCGTCAACAGGCATATTACTTTTAAATAATCAACCAGTCATTCTCAACGATACCGAAATCACCAAGGCGCAAATAGTTTCGGGCTTATTGACATGGGACACAGAAGCTCCTGATACATCTGTGCTTTTGGAAGTTGATTATTTTGCACTAGATACGGATGGAGTAATCATTTCATTGCTACAAGTCTATTATCCTCCTGATTTAGTTGCTGATGTTAGTGTAAACGTTATTGATGGTGGTAATTTTAATACTGGTCTTTCCAATGGTGGCGTTCCTCCAGATGGAGGTGATTTTGACACTGCTATAACTGTGACGAATGGATATTCATATGACGGGGGCGATTTTAATACTGGTGAAAGAGTTGGGATTGCACCGCCGCCAGCAAGTTTCTCCACATTTTATCAAGACGGGCAATTGGATCCTGAAGCACAAAGCATCGTCACGCTACTTGATGAGAATCTTCAAATTATTCCAACTGCAAATCTCCCAAATGTTCAATATTTTGCTAAAACTGTTGTAGATATTGATTTTGAATTTACAATAGATTTCAGGGTAGAGTTTCAGGTCAAATATGTTAGCAAATATTTTGAAGGATTTGATTATGGATACAAAGCACCTAATTTTGGTTATGATATTGATTATGGAACGATTGAAAATGAGAATGAAGAGGGTTATGATTTCAATAGCATAGTAAATTATACAGAACCCAGCCCGGCATCAGGTGTCAGCCAATAGGCACACTAGTTCAGGATTTCGGTCAAAATGGCTCTAATATCTGAGGCCGAACTGACCTCCAGGATAAAAAAAATTACAGTAGATAGGACATTTCAAGCATTACTCCTAAATAGTACTGGTCGGCTTTTTTCTGCCGTAACTCCTTATACTACATTGGTTCAATATGAAGTAGCGGGTACTGCTGGTGGTTACGAACGTTTAGAGTTCTCTTATACCAATGCGGACGTTAATTTAAATCCGTTAGGGGCAAGTACAATAACAAAATATATCACATGGGTCCATAATGGCAATGCTAATCCAATTAAGTTTGATACAATTTTATTTGTAGAGAGAATTTTTGCTCAGCCATTGCCACAGTATAATGTTGTCGCCATCCATTCATTAGGATTGATTAACACATTGAATGACAGCGGTGACAGAGCAAGATTTGCTTTTAGAGTCAATCTTAAAAACATATGAATTTGCAAACAGGTAACAGTCTTATTGATTTGCTGAATGAAACGGCAGCAACCAGCAGATTAAATACTGTTGAAAGTGCAATGGCCGGTGCAGGTTTTGGTCAAAAAAACTTCCAGGGCAAATGGAAGGGTTACGATCTTAACAATCAACCCACAGTTGAGGTTCAGGGGCGAAAATATAATGTTAATGGTATAGGCTTTACTGGGCTTTCGTATGGCAGCAACGTAGCTGTTAGAGCAGGGAAGAATATTCTGTCCGCTTCCTGGCGATAATGGATCTATTTGATGAGATTATTAGGAGGTCAGAACTCCTAGCAAATCGTGCTAGAGCTATTATCAAAGCCGACCTGGAAGCCAAAAAAATTGCAATTCCGGGAAAAGCTTCATGGAACGGTTATAATAAAAATGGAACGCCAACAGTAAAGAAGAATGGTCAAATAATTCCAGTCAAAACAACTTCAACCTTAAATCTTCCAATAGGAACTGAAGTTTATATCGATGAAACATTTACCGTTGAATATAAAAGTAATCAACCTCAAGTAAAGAAAAAAGAAACAACTGCACCCAAGCCGCAGGATCTCAGAAGGGTAAAGAAGGTCCGCAAACCTGCATTGAGCCGCCCCCTGGCCACAGAGGAGGTCAGAGGGGCCTGCTGGCTCGTATATCACGAATACCTAAGAGAATTAGACTGGACAACAGCATCTGGCGTGCAGACAAATCCATCATTTGCAGGTTATTCGTTATTTCTTGGAATTGTTGGATTAATTACCTTAGGAGGTGGCGTTCTTGCAGGCTTGATATTTTGGACGTTGTTTGAGCAGAAATTTGAGATTTTATTTGTACCATTGGATACAATTGTTGAGCCATCGGACAATACATCATTGCCAGATGGCTACGAGGGCAATGAATGGACCTACTTTGCAATTATACAGGCAGCACTTGATCATTATCAAGGCGGTAATTTTGGCTTTATGCCCTTGGACGGCGTTTTCATTGGAATCAATACTGCGCTTTCCAATACAATAACTTTTATCGGAAATCATTTGGGACTGCAGTTTACTTACAAATTCTTCCTGCGCCCTTGGACAATAAACTTTAATTCTGATAAAATTAATGCATTATTGACACATTTTGGACCATACAAAATTCAAGCTCTAATAATAAGGGCTGTAGGGGTTTATCCACCAAAAAAATTTAAAATAAATTTTCATTCATGGGGTGTACCCGAAGAGGAAATAAGCGATTTTGTACCTACTGGTGATTACCAAGAATGGTTAGATGATTTACCGCCCATGAAATATGGGCAGTTTGTCATACCTGACAACATTACTGAATGGAATACAATTTTGGGAAATGGTTTTACAAATAGTAGCAATACAGTCGCCGACATAATACCTTATGAACTGATACCTTTTCACGAGTACTATTCTTTTGAAGATGAAGAGGCACTTCAGGATCCGACTAAATTTGTTTCATATTCAGGTGATTCTGTCTTTTTGAATTATGTACTTAAGGTCTATGCCCCATGGACGGGTCTGGATGACAGTTTGAGGATTAATTATTACATGCTTACCATAAGGGCTCAGAATCCTGCAGATTCAGACAATATTGAATTTAGCTATAAACTAAGCCCATCAACATTCAATCTGCCACCTGAATTTATTGTTCTGGGCCAAATCTCAGTAGAAGACCCTCAATTTCCAATTCAAGCGGGTGAAAGAAATGTAGCGGAAATGAAAATTACATATACAATACAAGGGACAAACGATCCCGCAGAATTCCCCGGCCCCGTCATAATCAACGCAGTCAAGGGTGAGGCAGAACAAAGGGGATTGCTTACAGGCGTTGATGTGGATTCTTCGCCAATTACAAGAGATCCAGTTACTAACATAGCCCAGTATATTCCAGGTCAAAGTCTTACTTTTAATTTAAGTGGTCAACAAATTGATGGCCTTGTTATAAATTCAAATACAGGCGAATATATATTTGATCCAAATGTATCAGAATATTCAAGTTTTGGGCCGGGTACAGTTCTGCAATTATCCACAGAATATACTATAATGGAACCAGGGGGTGGAAGTGCAACTGGTATTATTCAAATCAATTACGTTGGCTCTAATAGTTCACTTGTAAACCCAAATCCATCACCCCCTCCGGCAAAGGCTATCTCAGGCAACACGTCCACCACCCCTGCGCCGATTCAGGTTTGGGATCCTCCGCCAATTCTTGAATCTAATGCAACAGGGCAAGAGCAAATATTTGACAAAATAGAAGTATCAATACCTCTACCTGAACAGGATGATGAAGGTAACGTACTTGGTTGGCAGGGGCGAGTTGCCAGGGTCGAATTACAGGAGATTAGCGCACCAGAAATTAGGCTTGTTGTAGGGGAGAATACCTACTCAAATCCTTTTTTAGTTACCGCCAGTGATTTTATATTTTCAGCAGTTACTGATGCCACGAGGTTTGGCAATGCAAAGAATGTTTTAACTGATTTCACAATCAAAAAAAACAATTATGATTTTCTAGGTCCTAATATGCAGCTAAAGATAACTTACACAATAAAGGGTTTGGTAAACAATGCACCATTCGTCGGGAATTTTGAAGATCTTTCAACATTCCAACAAAGAAAATTACGCAGTGATATGGTTCGATTTGCATTTGGAGAGGACTGGAGATCTAAAATTTATAATGCAAGAACTGAAACAAGTCCTAGCTCAATGTTTCATGTAGTACTTGGTGATTCGCCAACCAGAGATGAGGACATTCCTCTCCTTAACATTGATGAATCAACAAGGACTGTATCAACTGATTTCTTTTATGAATTTGACTGGTATGATGAAACAATCACAAATCCAAAACAATTATTAGATGGCAATCATAGTCTTCAAAATCCCGAAAATGCCGTCGTATATATGACTGGATCGTTTCTTTATGAATATGACACAGCAGCAAAGGAGCTCTTGTTTTATTTGCCACAAAATGGAGAAAAAGGAGAGCCGTTGGATTACGAATCTTTGATGCAAATATTAAGGCAAAATGGACAGGCGGTACCCGTAAAGGATTATTGGCGTTGGGACATGTTGCCATCTCACACTGATCGGACTGATGTAACCGGGGCGAAATGGAGGGTGGATCGAGATAATAGTGCTACCAAGAAAGCTTATTTAATATTTGGTTTTCTCGGTACTTAGTAGCGGTATCCTAATGGGAGATTGGCTTTATGAATGGCACTACAGTTTCGGAAGGTATTAGAGGTTGATCGTCTTACCTTCACGCCTGTAGCCGGAGAACCTGTATATACGTTTGATGAAAAAAAATTATATATTGGTGATGGGACAACAGTTGGTGGCGTAAATATTGTATCAAATATAACAGTTCAGGATTTCCTTGATGCAGAATTAGACGAAGAAGATCTAGTAGATGGATCTTTTATCTATTATGATGACGAGCAAAATAAATGGAGGATCGGTCTTCCTTCAATTTTGACATCTGATTTGGATGATGTAACAGAAGCTCAGAATATTGAAACCGACTTCATGATTGTTTATGATGCCACAACAAATAAATGGATTGTTCAGGATCAATTACCAAAGGCGTTATCTGATGTAATAGGCATTGATATTGACGAAAACTTAACGGCAACCAGTGTATTGGAATATAACAATACTACTGAAAATTTTGAATCCAAACCCTTACCCAATAAGCCGAATATCGGTGACTTGCTTGGTGTGCAAATTAACGGCACTGCCAAAAGGGGTCAACTTTTATTTCAGGACGAAATTACTGGTGAATTTAGCAATCAGTACATAGACAATCATACTGGCACTGATTATTATGCTAATCTGTTTAATTATGCAGACAAAGATATTATAAAATATAATTCAACATCTGGCTTTTTTGAAAAAAGCACGCCATTTTTAAAGGATATAGAGCTTGTTAGTCTGAGTGGTTTGAATGAAGCTGAACCACCTGAAATAATTATACCTGTGAAGGTTGTTGGTGATAAATTTGTTTTCAATGATGTTCAGGTAGCCCCTCAGCTACAGGTCTCTAATAACAGGATTACTGTTTTTAATTTATCAGATCCCAGCCTTCTGGGAAAAACATTTAATTTTTCAGAAGTACCTGATGGCACTCACAGTTTAGATCCCGTTGGTTCTATTCTACAAAGGACATCAATTACTATTACCGGAACGCCTGGCATTGATGGCACCGCTAGACTTGATTTCAGAACGTCGGGCGTTATATTACCCCCTACAGAATTTTACTATTTCTGTCCCGAAGAGCCTGAGTTTGGTAATAAAATTAGCAGATATGATCCCCCAGCACCATTGCCATTTGTTGTTCAATGGCAATCAAGCCCTGAGACATTTAATACACATAGATTTAATTATTCGCTTGATAATTTAGGTGATGTTTTAGTGACAGCAGATGAAGATGGCACATTGGCTAACTTCCAAATGCTTAGCTGGGATGCCGGTCTGCAAAAATGGACCACACCATTAGATCGTGTTGCCGGCATTGGGATTGGCGGCGAATTACCAAGAACCAGAACTCAGTATTCAAACGCTATGTGGGCTGGTGGAGTTACGGGTCTAGGGACTTTTGATTTCACTCTTGAACAGGGAACAGAACTTAAAAGCATAAAGATTAACCTTGATGAATTAGAAATAGAAGGACAGGAAGAGGGGTTTGACGCATATTTCTTCGAAACCAAGGAAGAGCGCGAAGAATTCATGGAGGCCGTTGAAGAAGCTGAACGGGCCCTTGGTCCTGGAGGTGTTATATCCAGGGCAGTTGTTGATGCGCTTGCTAAGGAAAAAAATGGCAAGATTGCCCGCATGCTGAGTAATAAAAAAGAATACACGAGGGTCGGTAAATCTGCCATACCGAAGGCTGTTTTAGAGGCGTCGGGTTCTGGCCCACCGGCCGGCGGTGGCGGTGGTGGTGGCCTGGGCGATTTTGGTGGTCTTATGGGTGGACTTGGCGACCTGGGCGGCCTTGGCGGCGGCGGCGGCGGTGGCGGTGGGTTGCCGGAAGGGGCCTTAGAGCCTGGACTGGATGAATTAACATCACCAATTCCAAATCCAGAAGAACAGGCAGAGGAATTCAAAAAAAATTACAAGGAATTTGGCAACAATGTAAAGAAAATTTTTGGTGCCATGATGGCAAAAAGGCGTCTTTTAAAGGAGTTAATGCCTGAAACATTGGGAGGGTCAGGAGGTGGGCTTAACATTGAAATTGAAACCTTTGATCCAACTGGGGCTTCTAGCCAAGATAAACCGCCAATTATGTTTGGCTGGAGAGCCAGTACAGATATCTATGGCTACTATTATTTCACCTACACACAAAGGGCTTCTGCCTTAACATATAATAGTCGCAATCATCATTTGATTGTTCAATCTTATATGAGACGTTGTGCCTGTACGGTGCTTAGGCAAAACACATTTAAGGTTGTTTATTACTATGATGCAGATGATTCAAGATTTATGGCTGGTCAATGGCTTAGAATAGTAGAATGGCAGAATCCTGTTTCTCTTTACACAGGTTTACTGGAAGAATTGCCCTCTACTACAATCAGGGAGAATCTTGATGAATGGGATCCGGGCACAATTTACAGGAAGGAATCCAGGGTTATTCATAATGATAAAGTTTGGGAGTGTTTGGTTGAGACTTCGGAAGCATCACCGCCAGCAGCGGGAACTGTTTTAGCTCCTCAACTCGTAAATGGTGAACTGGTAAGTATGTTTGTTGAGATACCAGCGTTTAGTGTGAAGTCACAACTATTTGAGGGTGTTTACCAGCAAAGATGCACACTTGGCAAAGATAGCTTTGGCGGAAAAACACATCCTGTTTTTAGATTTGGAGAGCCTGGCGACGAGGCTGATTATATTTATGTTGGGGCAAATTTGGTCAAGTACAACGAACCAAGCCAGATCAGAGATACTCCTAATCCTGTAAATATCACGATTCAGAGTAAGGTCAATCATCGGACAAATCTTTCAGCGGGTAATTATGATATCGGCGTAATTCTTTACGATATCAACGTTCACTCTGCTTTGCAACATTTAATGGTGGGTGAATTTCAAACTTTTAACATTGAGAAAAGATTAGGAGAATGTAATTTAGGGGCAACTCAGTATCAGTTCCAAGCGGAGTCGGCTTTTGCTTTATCAAAAGGCAACAGTTCTGGTGCAACACAGGCCTCTACTGTTCCTGGCGCCGCTCCCGCAGGTATCGTTTGCTATCGAGGTATATTTAGGCCTTATGGTAATCAAGGGTATTTTATAGATGGATTGAATGTAAATGCTGTAAATGGTGCAGCTTCATTTAATCTTGATGGCAATTTACATATTGATTCATCTCCACAACCGCCTGGCTATACATTCTTAGAAAATTTGCCAAGGCCAACACTTGATGCCCAAGGTACGGGAGCTGCATTTATTTCTAATTTCTTTACCTGGCGTAAGACTGATTATAGTGATTTTGTATTCTATTTACCCAAGAGCCTTGGTGGTGGTAAGGATGCACTCTTAGGCGACCGAATCAAATACAGAAATGTGCCCAATACTAGTTCACTGGTAGTACCCAGTGTGGGGTCTCCATTTGCCAGCCCAATCAATCAAGTATTGGGTGAGAATGGTCCATTTAATATGAATTTACAACCTTTAAATGGAAGTCAACATGTGTTTGGGGCGCGTTATTGCGTCAAACGCCGTGGTGCATCTTTAACTCCCGCTACACAAAAGACAGGTGAAAAAGAATTAGGTACTATTACAGATGCCAATGGAAATGTCATTGCTAGTAATGTTGAACAATCTGCGGCGCAGCCGGGACAGACATGGACATATGACAAAACAGTTGATATAGTGCAAGTTGTTCCTGGTAATACTAGGGAATCTGGTGAGGCTGGTACAGCAACAACAAGTCTTTCGAGGATAGTTGGAAGTAAGTCTGCTGTCTGCATTGGTTTATGCGACGAAAGTGATTTATTACGCCATGGTGTAACTGCTTACGATACCTGGAATAATTTCAGGGACGAATTCCCTGTTAGACCACATTTCATATTAGTGCCAAGTGAGCAACAAAAAATATACACAGATCCATTCCCGAATTCAACATTAGATTATGGATCTCTTGCTGGTGTACAAAATCCCACAAATAGTTCTAACCTGAATGGTGTAATTGTTGCCACAATTCCTCCGCAAGGTAATGGCACAGGTACTGTCGCGGTTAGGTACATCAACACTACCAGCTATAAAGAAACAGGAGCAATTGATATTCCGGACAACAAGGAGATACACATTATAAGGTATCCAAAGGGTCATCATGGTGGCCTCTGGTCACTGTGGTCTTATGAGTGGAGGTACGAAGATAATGGTAGTTTTGTGACTGGAGCTATTCGCGAAATGAACAATGTTGGCGGTCAAGTTGCTCCAGTCGATATTGCTTACGAATCTGCTGATAATAGTTGGGCCTCTGTGGCTTGGTCTCCTGTGCTATCAAGATATGTAGCTGCCGGCAATCTTAACTATTCAAACGACTTTATGTACAGCCCAAACGGAAAGGGATGGACGGGTATTACAACTTCTGTTCCTATAGCTTTCGGTACTGCTAACGTAAATAACGGCAGGAACACAAGTATTCTTTGGGCCTCACACCTAAATAAATTTGTAGTATTTGGTGGTGTTGAAGTGCCTGGCGCTTATAACTTTATTGCTACAAGCTCCTACGGGACAGAGTGGAGTCAGGCATCTCTCACTGCGGCTCCCCAGGGCGCACCGGGTGGCAGTGGGCCGTGGACAAAACCTATCACATGTGCTGCTTATTCGCCTCAATTGCAACTGATTGTTGCCCTGGCCCCCAATACCGGGAGTCCTTACTCAGCACTTCTAAGTACAAATGGTGCAACATGGACTCATGCGGTGATACCTGACAGCTCAACTTTAAATTGGAATGCAATTTGCTGGTCGCCTGAAAAGAATTTATTTGTTGCAGTCCATGATACAGCCAACAACTTAAATACTCCAGTGATGACAAGTCCTGATGGTGTTAATTGGACTAAAAGGACTGTTCAGCTTACGAATAATTGCCAGTTCAAATCAATTGTTTGGGCAAAGGAGATCGGACTTTTTGTCGCGATAGGTACCTATGGCAACGGTGGTGTCGATGTCATTACAAGTCCTGATGGTATTGATTGGACAGCAAGGTCTACGAATACATATGTACAGTGGAAATCAATTGCTTACTCACCAAAACTAGCATTACTTGTTGCTGTAAACTCTCAATCAAATGTAAATAGTATTGCAACAAGCAAGGATGGAATTACATGGACAATAGTAAATGGTGCAGCAACTGAAGGCAAATGGCAATCAGTAATCTGGAATCCAGACAGAGAAGAATTTTTGGCTGTTGGTGCAGGCGGCACAGGCGATAGAGTGCAGACAAGCCGTGATGGTCAAACATGGAGAACACAAACAAGCGTTTCTTATCCACCTTCAGGAGCATTCGGTACTAATATTGAATGGCGGCATATACCAAACCCTAATAATCTTACTCAATATACACTTATTACGCCAGGGGCTGCACCATATATAGAAACATATAATCCGATTAGTGTCAATCAAAAAAGCTCCTTGCCTCTTACCTATTCATGGAACGCTGTTGCATCGAGTGGTTTAACTGGTTATGTACCATCGTGGAGCACCGAAGCGACCCCCTTCTTTAAAGGTAATTTAGTATGGATTGCCGATCCTGCATTTGACAACCTTGGTGAACCTAAAAGGATGCTTAGCTTGGAATCAGAAGAGATTACTATTTCATATAAAATAAGAATACCTGCCGGAATTGAAACTTTAACTCAAAACCTAAAACTTAGAGCAGCCAGTGATAATGAGGTGACTATTCAAATTTTAAATCCAATAACAAATGTAACTAATACAATTATGACCGCAATTGGTTTTACAACTGATACTATTTTAAATATTCCAGCCAATATGTTTGAGACTTATTTCAGCCCACAGCAAGTTCATGATCAAAATAAATGGTTGACACTTATTGTTAAATCAAGAAATGTACCAAGGCCAGGCCAACCTCTAACTCAAAAATGGATAGAGAATCCATCGGCTTTTGCATTATCGATAAGTGCAAATGTTTTTGGAACAGACTATAATATTTTTAATGCAAAAGAATGGTCAAATATTCGTCACCTCACTTATGGTCAATCGCTGCACAATCAGGTAGGTAATCCTTGGAACAGGATGATTGAAGCCGCAAAGGGTATTCCAAGTTACGGACCATATGCAGTCACAAGAGATAATGGCTCAGAAAGTAATATAACAGATTGGTTTGAACTGTGTGGCCTGCAAACTAAACCAGCAGGTACAATTATAGGTTTATTCATTGATAGATCTGGGTCCATGACTCAAAGCACAGTTCAAGCATCTTATTCATATTTTTATCAAAGATGTCAACAAGCCGGATTAATTATCAATGAGGTACAAAATGGGAATGAAGACTGGATAACTCCATTTATTGCTGAAATTTAGGAAGGGAATACTATCTTGACTTAGGATTCGCCGTGGCATTACAGTTCCGCAGGGGTACAGAAGGGCAACGTGATGAGTCAACCTTTGTACCTTTGGTTGGCGAACCTATTTATACAACCGATACTAAGCGTCTTTATGTAGGCGACGGCAATACGGTTGGTGGCAATCCCATTGGCTATAATAACAAATTAAGCGATTTAAGTGATATTGAACTTCAGTCAGAAGCTCAAATACCTATTTTAAACATAGCTGCTGCTGAAAATATAGTAACAATAACCACTACAGTACCTCATGGTCTTGGAACTGGTGATACTGTTTACATTTCTACTGCTTCCAAGCCGGCCGTCAATGGATTAAAAACTATTAATGCAATTGCTGCAACAGTAATAACATTCAATCAAACTATAACTAGCTTCCCTGTGACGCTTGATAGCGGGGCGATAAAATACGAGCCAATTGATAATGCAATCCTTGCTTATGATCAGGCAACAGGCAAATGGGGTGAACAATCTTTTGTATATAGATTTCGCGATCTAGGCGATGTAAAAATTACCAATCCTCAGGAAAACGATATAGTACAATGGACTCCAATCCCGATTGGCACTATTAAAAATTCAAACAACCAAACAGTAGAAACTAATGTTGAACAACCCGCAACTCTACCAACTGGATTTACCTGGACACAAACTGGTACTATATCAAAATTTAAAAATAAACAATTTGAGATAGGTATTGATAATCTCACGGATGTACTTATTAATGAATCGAGTTTAGCCAATAGACAAATTTTAGCGTATGATAGTTTTCTTGAAGCATGGAAAAACCAAGATTATGTTGATGAGGTAACAGACCTAGCAGATGTTGAGTTAACACCTTATCCTGATCTCACAATACAACAAGCAAGAGTTACATTATCTGGATCTTATGCTCAAAATGATATTGTAAAAATACAGATTACGGGAACAGAATATCAACATAAGGTTACATTAGCAAATGTCAATTATATTGATAGTATTTCAAATACGAATGCTGAATTCGATGCGGCAATGCTTGCTTTTCTTGCTACTACAATGGCAGGAAAAATCAATGCCAATGCAAATTCTCCAGTTAACGCAACTGCCAGCGGACCTCTAATAACTTTAAATCCTAAAGGGGCTCCAATCAACTTAAATCTTACCGTCAATGCTGTTAATGCTAATACTGGTGATGGATTGACGCCAGGTATTACTAAATTTGAACCAGTCACTAAGCATGTTTTAACATATGATGGACAGAACTGGACTAATAAAGGTCTTGAAATAAACAATTTTAGCTTATCAGGGTTGAATGATGTAGATCTCGATAATGTTACAAACAATCAGATTATTCAATACAATGAATCTAGCGGAACTTGGCGAAATGTTGATAACTTTATCTCAATAACACAGTTTGCTGATGTTGAGATCGGTGAGCCTGCTGCCGGTGATGCTTTAATATACAGTCCCACCAATCAAAAGTTTGAAGTAAGAGCCTTTAAATTAGACGATTTAAGCGACGTAAATGATCCTAGTTCCACGGCAATAATTCCGGATGGGTCTGTACTTGCCTATAGTGATTCTGCCCAGGCTTGGACGCCCCAGACATTTAATAGTTTATCCTCTAGAACTGAGATAACATTTCAAACGGGTCCGATTGAGAACCTTGAGATCACTACGAAAGATTTTGAAGCTTTTACTGGTTATGCTATTTTTAAGGTTAAAGCAAGCGCTCCCTGTACAATAACTTTATATGTTAGCGACTATGAAAGAGAGGCTGATCTAGATAGGGCGGAAAATGTCAATCCTGGAATTGGTCAGGGTATTTTTGCTGAGTTGTCACCGCCGGATACTAGTTACAGGAGAATTGCGCCAGTTATTTATGGATTTAATGATGATGTACCTATCACAAGAACCGCTTACGCCAAAATAAGAAATAGAAGCGGTTACTATCAATCCAGTATTTCTATTACTTTTGTTCTTCTACAAATCGAGGCAGATCCTGAACAGGCCGGTGAGGGCGGATAGGTATCCTACTAAGCATTATCCAAGAGCAGTGATTGCTCTTTTTATATGAACGAAGAACTAAGCCAGGCAGCCGAGATGGAGGCCCAACAAGTTCAAGAAAGTCCAACAGAGGAAGCGAGTGTTACTGAAAAAGAAGATATTCAAAATCTTCTCAAAGCACTTAAATCTGAACGGGAGGCTCGTAAGACTTACGAAAGACAAATTAAAGAAAAGGAAAAACAGTTAGAAAAGTTTAAAGAATTCAATCCTGAAGAATACCGTAAACTCCAGGCAGATGCTGCTAGGGCAGCAGAAATTGAGTCCCGGTATGGAGAATCAATCAGAGCGATTGAAGAGAAGTATGGCCGTCAGGCAGCAGAGGCCGAACAACGGGCCAAGGAGCTTGAGTCTAAAAACCGTGAATACTTGAAGCGTTATGCTCTTGAAAAGGTTTTTAATTCTGCTGGCGGCAGGACTGATTCGGCCGATGGCATTTCTTTCTTTGATATGTTCGCCAATCAGTTAAGCACAAGATTTAGGCAGGAGCCCGATGGCAGTCTTACGCCATTAGACGGTCAAGGCGATCCTATACTTGACAACGAAACCGGTAAGCGACTTACACCTGAAGAGTTCGTCACCCAATTCAAATCGCACCCTGTTTACGGCACATTCTTTAAAGGTGTGAAGGGTTCTGGGGCCGGCCTTAATTATGGTGGCACAGACGCAAACGGTCAACCTGTTGAAGACTTGTCGGCCCTTTCCCGAGATGAACTTTTCCTGAAAGCGTTTGGCTGATGCCCCAAAGCCCCAAAAGGGGCTTTTTTATTGGGAAGAATAGTTATTTTTGGAACTATATGATAGAAAGCACCCGGTTTTGGCTGGCCGTGATGGTTGGGCAGGCAGGGTGTTCCGATGTTGGGGCGTGACGCCCTAAGCAGCGTTTCACCTTTCCTTGTTCACATCAAAAGGAGTTTTTAAAATGGGCCTTAGTTTATCTGAAGCCAAAAAGCATGCTTCTAATCCCCAAGAGCTTGCTATTATATCTGAGCTCTCCGCTGGTTCCCTGCTGAGCGTTCTACCTTTCCGTGAAATCCAGGGCAATGGCTTGTTCTGGAAGCGTGAGGAGTCCCTGGGTGATGTGGGTTTCCGTAACTACAATGCTAGCTACGGTGAAGCCTATGCCGAGGTCAGCCAGCAATCTGAGAGCCTCCGTCTGTTCGGTGGCGATATCAAGATTGACCGTGCGATCCTTGAGCTGGAGGGTTCCGAGTCCCGCGCCTATCAGGTGCAGGCCAAGACCCGCGCAATGCGTCTGTCCTGGGAATCGCTGTTCATCAACGGCTCTTCAAATGAGTCGCCCAGCGAATTTGATGGTCTGGCCACTCGCCTGCCGGCTACTGCTTATGCGACCAACAGCCAGGTGATCCGTAATGCAGCGACTGCTGCTGCCCTGGATCTGGGCGCCTTAGATGAGGCGATTGACGCTGTGGATGCCCAAGGTGGTACCAAGTACCTGGTAATGTCTAAGTCTCTGCGTCGTCATCTGACGAAGCAGGCACGTAGCTCTTCCCAGATTGATATTGCCCGCAACGAGTTCGGCTACCAGCAAATGGTGTATGCCGGCCTGCCCGTTATCGAGCTTGATCGTGATCACAAGAATGCCCCCATTCTGGATGGCACCCCCGGTGATCAATCGCTCTATGTGGTGACCTTCGGCGGCGATCTGCTGACTGGCATCCAAAACGGCGGCGTTCAGGTGCGTGACCTGGGTGAGTCCACTGCTTCCCCTCAAGTGGTCATTCGTGTTGAGTGGTATTGCGGTCTGGCTATGGTCAATGGCCGTTCGGCTGCTCGCCTGTGCAACGTGAACGCTACCGCCTAATTTTTTTGTTAGACTGGGTAGCAGCGGTTCATAAACAACGAGGGGCTTAGGCCCCTCTTTTTTGTTTTAGGAAACATAGCTTAGAACCACCAGCGCTGGTATACGTTTTGCGCGTTGGTTTTCCTCTCTTTCTTTTTTTATCATGGCACGTCGCTCTACTGGTGTTTTTCCTCGCGAGAAATTTGATCTTGACGCTAATCTGGCTGTTACCACCAGCGATGCTGATCTGGGTGTGACCCTCAAGCACATTAAGACCATTCGATGCATCCTGGTAGGTACTACCATCACTGGCAACGCTACCGTTACTTTTAACGTTGGCGGCAAGGATGTGGTGTTTGGCTCTGGTGACCTGGATCTGAATGGTGTTGGTATCGCTCATGTCCGTGGCGCTCTGTGTGATGCAGACAATCTGGTGAAATATACCATTACTGCTGGCACTGGTTCCGCCACCGTGGGTGGCGCTTTCCTGGATGTCGTCGAGAACCTCGGCTGATTGGTTTTACCAAAAGGCTGGAATAATAAGGGTGGCTTAGGTCACCCTTTTTTGTCATGCATCTATCTAAACTTCCTACCGTTTTTACTAAGGACGGCGTTGAACGCAAGGCTTATCATACTGTTGAGGCTCGCGAACTTATCAGCTTTGGATGGGTAGAAGCCGGTATAGAACTACCTATAGTCCAAGAGGCGACCGAGGCAATCGAATTAAAGGAAGAAGTCCAAGAAAAAGTAAAGGTAGTTAGAACAAAACCCCTTACCGTTAAGGTAGCAGAAACAGGAGCAAATAAATAATGGAGTGCGAATACCTTGATGGACCTAGATATATTGAGGGGATCAATTTTGACGCAGATATTATAGCTGCTCAGCCCAGGGTTGTGATCCGTCAAATTACAGACCCCGTAAATGATGGCAGCCTTGGAAAGCCTTCTTATGCAGAGGGTTCACTTAACAAAGATAATACACTTTTTTAAAATGCCATTTAAATCAGAAAAACAAAAAAAATTTCTTTATGCTTTTGAGCCTAAGGTCGCACAGAAGTTTCAGCGTGAAGAGAACAAGGGCAGGACAAAGCGGAAAACTAAGGGAAAGGGAAAGCGCTAATGGCTCTACCACTCTCTACTGCAAGACAGTTGTCGAAACCAAAAAATTCGGCAAAAGTAATTAGTGAATATAGTGGCAAAGCTGCCCCCAAAAGGACAAAACCATTTAATGGTGCAACAGACAGATTTCGTCCCAAAAAGGGTTCAAAGTAATGGCACCAAAGAAGAGGTCGACTGCTGATTTTTATGCCAATAACCCTGATGCATATAAGAAAAAATTAGCATACGACAAACAACGCAATGCACGGCCGGATCGCAAAGATTATCGTGCGGAATTAGCTCGTGAGCGCCGTGCGCGTGGAATTATGGGCAAAGGTGGCAAAGACTTAAGTCATGCCGCCGATGGAGGGTTTAAATTAGAAGAACCAAGCAAAAACAGAGCAAGAAACGGCCATGGGAGCAATGGTCGATTAGCGCCCGGAAAAGGCACAAGAAAGTCACCAAAGAGATAAAGGGCGGAATACTAGTTCAGCTCTGAAACGGAAATGCCGATTCCCGCCAATCGTGCGAAGATTCAGCTTGCACGAGGCAACTATAATAACCTTCTCGCAAACGTAAGCGAATTTGCCGAGGGTGAACTTAGCTACGCTAAGGATCAAAATCTACTTTATATAAAAGAAGAAGGGGAATTAATAAGACTAGAATATGTTACGAGAGAAGATCTTGATGCAGCGGTTGAAGAATCTATTGATCTTGAGGTTTTTGGTGGGATAGGCCTTTTAACAGAAAATGGAACTGTAGGTACATCTCCTACTACAACTTTATCGATCGATGAAGTTTATCTTCGCGAAAAAGTTGGGATTACAGATTCTAAAGAGCCTGCCGGATTTGTTGATAAAACTCTGACGGTTATTGCACATAGACCTATTGAAAATCAAATTTGGCTTTATCCTACTGGAACATCTGCTGCCGTTTGGTGTCAAGGCATAAAACATTTATTTACTACATACAAATTTGTAGCAGAGCCTTCTTCTACAGGTTTATATTATATTTATTTAAATAGTTCTTTTAATTTACAAATAAAATCATCGCCATTTGACTATAAAAACGAAACGCCTGTATGTCAAATTTACTGGAATCAGGCGGCAGGCGAGCCGATCCTATTGCTTGATCGCCGTCATGGGATTGCAATGAATTGGAGCACTCAAGAATTTCTTGAGGCTGGGTTTAGTCCTGTAATAAAATCTGGATTTGATTTTGTTTATAGTCTCCTAAATGGCCCGAGCCCTGAAGGCTCAACTAATGAGCATAGTCAGTTTGGCCTTGCAGATGGCACCGGATTGTTCCAGGACGTAAAAATTTATGTAGAACATAGCAATTCACCCGCTGACAACATTGCATCAAATCTTTTTCAGCAAAAGTTAAATCCTGTTGCACATATTCCTGTTTTATATCGATCAGATACTGGGTCTTGGCTAAAGAAAACTGCTACAAATTATTCTTATGCATCAAATGCGGGTGTCCCCACGTATAACAAGTTTGAGGCATCTTGGTCGCTAGCAGCAGTAACAAATGGAAATTACTTTATTTCATATATTATATTAACAGCCAATACAGAATATCCCATTGTTTCTATTCCAGGTCAACATCAATACACGTCATTGACATCTGCTCAGGCAGCAAGTTTTGATGAATTGATATTAGGTGATATTGATGGTTTACAGAAAAAAGTCCTATACAAAGTAATATATAAGTATAATACGTCTTATACAAATACCTTAAAGACATCTATTGTTGATTTTCAAGATTTTAGAAAATCTGGCACTACTGGTATTGACAATGAAATTGTAGATCATGGTAAATTAACAGGCTTGCAGGATGATGATCATGCTCAATATGTGCATATTTCTGTTAATCGCACTGTTACAGCAAGTCATACCCACCAAGGTAAAATTAATATAACAAATAACACGCAAAGCACAACGACAGCCAGTGGGGCATTTACTGTGACCGGGGGGGTTGGTATCAATGGAAACTTGAATGTTGCGGGCGACCTAGGGGTCACCCTAGACGGTGGCAACTTCTAGTGTAGGAATGATATAATGACTCCTTAAATTAAGAAAATGGCTAGTGCCATCAGGATCAAGCGGAGAGACGCCAGTGGTGCCGCTGGAGCACCCGCAAATCTGCTTCATGCCGAGTTGGCATTTAACGAAGCTGATAAAACACTTTATTATGGTTTTGGGTCTGGGGTCGGGAGCAACTCCAGTTCAATTATTTCAATAGCCGGCGAGGGTGCGTTTTTTTCCAAAACCATCACTCAAGATCCAAATAAGGTTTTAGCCGGACCAGCTACTGGAGAAGATCCTTTAGCTCCGACATTTAGATTACTTGTCGCTGCTGATATTCCGACGCTGACAGCAGCAAAAGTTAGTAATTTTGATACACAAGTTAGAACAAGTAGACTTGATCAGATGGCGGTACCCACCGCCCCTGTTGCATTAGGCAATCAAAAGATTACGGGTCTCGCCGATCCAACCGATGCACAAGACGCGGCAACTAAGGCGTATGTTGATGCTGCCCGCAATGGTCTTGATGTAAAAGCTAGTGTTCGTGTCGCAACCACCGCCAACATTACGTTGTCAGGGGTGCAGACTATTGACGGTGTAATTCTTGTTGCTGGCGATAGAGTTCTTGTTAAGAATCAATCAACTCCTGCTGACAATGGCATCTATGTTGTTGCGACTGGATCTTGGACTCGCGCCGAAGATGCCAATAGTGATGCCGAGGTAACCCCTGGAATGTTTACCTTCGTAGAAGAGGGTACAACGAATTCAGATAGTGGTTTTGTTTTAACGAACAATGCAACGGTTAATCTTGGACTGACAGGGCTTGCGTTCGCGCAGTTTTCCGGTGCCGGGCAAATTACTGCTGGTAGCGGTCTTACTAAAAATGGTAATACAATTGATGCCGTTGGTGTTGCCGGAAGAATTACTGTTAATGCCGATTCAATTGATATTGCGTCAACATACGTTGGCCAAAATACAATCACTACACTGGGGACCATCACCACAGGAACGTGGAATGGCTCTACAATTAATGTAGCCAATGGTGGCACAGGCATTACAGCCGCTGCGAAAGGCTCTGTCTTAGTTGCAAATGCTAATAATGTTTTGAGCGCTTTAGACGGTGGTGGCGTTGACGATGCTATACTTGTTTATACTGCTAGCACTGACACAATTTCTTGGACAAATCAGATCGATGGTGGCACATATTGATCGGAAACCTATTGAGCCATTAAATAATGGCCATGTAATGCTTTATAGCTATTGAGGAACGCCACATGGCAGCGCAAGTTGTTAAGTTAAAGCGGTCTAGCGTACCAGGAAAAATACCGCTAATTACCGATATTGCGCTCGGCGAGTTAGCCATCAATACGTTTGATGGTAAAGCATTTTTCAAGAAAGATAATGGAACCGAGTCAATAGTTGAAGTCGGTACCGGCGCCGGTGGTGGTGGTGTAGGTGGAAGTTTTACCGATCCAGAACTGTTAAGTTTATATAATAAAAATAATAATGGAAACACTGCAACTTTTAACGGAACTGAGACAAGGTTTCAACTAAGAAATGCCGCTGGTGGTATAGTTAGCATTACTAATGCATTAAGAGTTGTCATCAGTGTTAATGGTGTTATACAAAAACCAAATACAGGAACCCCGTCTACACCGTTCGAAGGTTTCTATATCACTGCTAATGCAAGCAGTGGTTATGACTTAGTTTTTGATACGGCACCGGCAACATCATCTGATTTTTTTGGTGTTCTGGGCGGTACATTTGCCGCCACGGCCGGCACGTCAGGAATTAAAGTTCTTGATGATATTAAATCCCAGTTCAATGGCACACTGACCGCCTTTACATTAAAGTATAATGCTGTAAATTATGCGCCAGAATATCCCAACGCTGTTATTGTCAGCGTTGGTGGTGTTCTCCAGGTTCCGGCTTCCGCTTACTCAATTAGCGGCTCTACAATAACATTTACATCTGCTCCTCCGACTGGGGCAACTTTTTATGCCGTAAGCCTTGAAATTGGCACTGCAGTAGAAGGTGTAACTTCCGTTACTGCTTCAACACCACTTAGTAGTACTGGTGGCACAACTCCGGTTATCAGTATCCAAGACGGCAGTACCAGTCAGAAGGGGGCAGTTCAACTTGAGGATTCGACCAACAGTACAAGTGCAACTAAAGCAGCAACCTCAAATTCAGTTAAATCTGCCTATGACTTAGCGAATGCTGCGCTTCCGAAAACTGGTGGCACTCTGACGGGTGATATCACCTTAAATGCCCAGGCAGATGTTCGATTCGCTGATTCCGATAGCAGTCATTGGGTTGCATTTCAAGCTCCATCCTCAGTTACTGCTAATGTGACCTGGACGCTGCCTGCTACGGATGCTATGGTCTCTGGTCATGCCTTAAAGTCAAACGCCGCTGGCGTATTGAGCTGGGGCACTGCTGGTGGGGCAACAGGTGGTGGCGGAGATGACGTGTTCTACGAAAATAGCCAAAATATTACCACCGATTATTCCATCACGGCAGGCAAGAATGCCATGAGTGCCGGGGAGATCACAATTCAACCTGGGGTCACCGTTACCGTGGGCCCTGGTCAATCTTGGGTCATCGTCTAATTATGACTATCACCATTGCTGGCTCTAGACTTATCACTGGCATCAGCACAAGCGGATTGCCCGATGGGTTAACTAATATGGATACCACCAGCGACTACAGCATCACGGTGCCCACTAGCACCTAATAAACCATTCTCTGAGCTGAACCATGCCTTACGGATCCGTAAAAGTTGATTCCATCGTCACCAGTACCCAAACGGTGACGGTTGATAATCTGCTCAACAGTGCAACAGCAGCAAGCACTTACCTGACTAAAGTCAACCCTAGTGTTAATGGCAGTTACAGGAGCAACATTGTTGCTGTCTCGCAGCTAGATGTTGACTGTTCATCCGGCAATTATTTTACCAAGTCAATTTCTGGCAACAGTACCTTCACTTTCTCGAATGTCCCCTCCTCTGCCTCGTATTCTTTTACGCTCTCCGTCCTGCACACCGGCGGATCAATTTCTTGGCCAGGGTCTGTTCAGTGGCCTAAAAATACTGCACCGACTTTAACATCTAACAAGTATCATCTGTTTATGTTTTCTACCCACGACGGTGGCTCCAAATTTTACGGAGCTGCTCTAGTGGACTACAATAGCTGAATTGCCATGTACCTACTCACTCAAGACAACGCGGTTATCAAGTTTCCTTACACCCTAGAGGAACTGCGGGCCGATAATCCCCTTACTTCCTTTCCTCTTGACATGAGTGCAGAGGAATTAGCCGGCTGGGGAGTTTTTGCCGTGGAGGTTTTCAATCCACCATCTTTTAGTGAAAGCACAGAATCCATTGAGGCCATGGAACCTACTTTTGCTGACGGCAAGTGGGTTAGGGAGTGGCGGGTAGTGCCTGCTGATGCAGAAGAGGTTGAGCGGCGCACTTCGGCAAAGGCCTTGATGGTGCGAGCCGAAAGAAACAATTATTTAGCTAACTCTGATTACACCCAGCTTCCTGACTTTCCAAGCAGTCCTGAACTCAAGGCTGCGCTGACTCAATTTAGACAGGAATTGCGCGATCTGCCTCAGCAGCCAGGCTTTCCCTGGGATGTAACCTGGCCATCTTTTGAGTAAGGAGTGCAATAGTGGACCCTACAACTTTCAGAATGATAAGGACCGCAGACAGTTCATCTCCGCCGGTAGAGATCACCTTTCAATCTAGCAACTATAATCCCAACGGACATGGCACCTCAACACTTTCATGGACAGTGCTTCATTCAGCTTCCCAAAGCATTGACCAAGGCATAGGATCAGTTGCAGCCACCGGCTCGACAGTTGTTGGGCCTTACAATAATACAACAATAGTTTATACTCTTACGGCGATTGGTCTTGATGGACTAACTTATACACAAAGTATTACCATTGTTTGGAAAAATTGTATTTACCCGGCACACTGGGGTATGTGTTAGATAATTGATCAAGCGAATAAATAGCAGCCTTGTGAGTCAACTCAAGTCCCTAATTGCTCAAGCGCCTGGCGTCGTTAAGGGCGGTCTTAGCAGTCCTGAAACCATCTCTGCTCGTAACGTAAAATGCCAATCCTGCGAGCACCTAGATCAAAAGCTGCAACGATGCAAATTGTGCGGCTGCTACGTCTGGGTAAAGATGAGGGCGGCGGCTGCAAGCTGCCCCGCCAACAAGTGGCCCCCGCAATAAGACCTTATCGGCAATATGAACTCTCTTAACACCGCTTTTTACACCCGCTGTGCGCCCAGCGTACAGCGATCTTTTGTGCGCGAAAGCGAGCACTGTGTTCGTATTACAAACTTTTTCTCAGACCCACAGCAAGCTGGCAACTTCTGCCGTGAACTCCCCCTCTGGGAGTGCGGCCCTCTCGACACCCACTCGAAACCTGGGGCTGAGTCCCTCTTACCTAACTGGCTGCCTCGCTACTTACTGCTTGACTATTTTGTCAAGGAAGGGCTGCAGTTTTCTGAGGCCAGCCAGCACCTTACAGCGGTTTGCAACTGGCTTTACCACGGAGAGATTAAGTGCAAGGAGATGCTATCAAGCTATGCCGTAGAAGGCGAAGTCCTCCCTCACGTTGATTTTGTTCCTACCGCAGAACATACCGCCTACATCTGCTTGGTAAATCTGAACAATTACGAAGTCTCTACGGATTTTTGGCGGTTTAACGGACGCCAGTTATGCCACACCTCCACTGACTTTGAAGAGTTTCAGAACTGCATTGCCCGACGCTCTTCTGAATACCTCAGCCTGCCGGGCGAGCAACGTCGGGAGTTTTGCGCCTCCCTCCCTGAACTGCGGCAATCACTGCGGGTGACTTACCAGCCCAACGAAGCCATCATTTACCCCGCTCATGCCTACCACAGCCCCGCTGTCGAGCCTAGGCACACCGCCTCAAACCCTCGTTTGCTGCTAAGGATGAGTTACAGAGTGCAGACCGCTTGCTTGGATGCGGAGGGCAATGAATCAGGGGCAGTTGGCAGCGGCTGGCTGCCCTGACAACATATGGCCGTCATGAGGTTCACAATGGCGCACTTCGGCCGCCCTAAAATCACCCGCCGTCGCGGCAAAAAAGCACTTCGTGGGCAGGGCCGATAAATGCCCCCTTGGCTCTGGCGCAGCATCGTCGCCACCTCGATGACGATCATGCTGGCTGCCGATAGCACCGTTTGCGGCGGATGAGGTGGATAAGGAATCCTAGATTTGTAGGGTTTCAACAGTCCAGCGGTGAAAAAGCGGGTACAAAGTGCGCCTTTGGCACAGACCTTAGCCAAATTTAACAAAAAAGGCCAATGATCGAATTGCTTGCTGCTATCGCGGGCGGTCTGATTGGTCTCGGCGGAATTGCTGCTGGATCATTGATCAAGCGATCTGGTGACGGCAGAGATGCTATTGTTAAGTTAAGCATGGGCATCGAGCACATTGGTGCTGAGTTGCAGGCTTTAAGACAGGATATGAAGGAAGATCGGCATGAAATATATGGTCGACTTGGTACCGCTGAACAGCGAATTTCAGCCCTAGAGGCAAAGAGATAGTACTGAAAATTTAATGGCACACTAGTGCAGCTTCATTCAGATCAATGATTGCACTTACCGCCTGGTTTTTTGCTCATGGCACTGAGCTTTTCGCTGCACTATTTGCTGTTCATGCTGCAGCAGTTGCTGTTGTAAATTTAACTCCAACCCCAAGAGATGACGAAGCCGTCGCCAAATATTACAGAATTATTGAATTCGCTGCGGGTATTTTCACTCGTTTAGTTAAAAAATGATTGATGAAAACAAAAAAGACTTAACGCATGTTGAGAGAATGGCTATTTGCCGTAGGTGCGTATATTTCGAAAGATTATACGCAAGATGCAAAATATGCAAGTGTTCAATGAATATTAAGACGCAGAATAAAAGCGCTACTTGTCCTCTACAAAAATGGTAGAATTTAAAAAACAATTATCATGGAATCTCCCAAGGTAGACCCAAAAGACTGGCAGCAAAGAATTGCCATTTGCGAAACATGTGAGTATTTTCAAAGAAGGCTTGCACGTTGTAAAAAATGTGGATGTTTTATGGCAATAAAGACAAAAATACCTCAGGCAGCCTGCCCCATCAACCGTTGGTAATGGTACACTAGTTGGCGTTATTAATGCCAATGTCAGTTACAACCTGGCAAATGATTGCCAATCTAGCTTCTAAGTCTGGGGCAAAATATCCGGAGCTGGTTGCTGCACAATGGGCATGTGAATCAGGTTGGGGCAAATATCAATCTGGCAAGAACAATTTTTTTGGAATTAAAGGGTCTGGCACAAAAAAAGAAACTCAGGAGTGGGATGGTGCTAAATTTATTACCATTGTAGATGAATTCAAGGACTATTCATCTGCAGAAGAATGTGTCAATGACCTTGTCGAGAAATGGTATAAGGATTACAAGGGATATTCTGGAGTCAATGATGCGCCAAACAGAGAAGAGGCTGCAAGGCAATTAGTAAAGCAAGGGTATGCCACAGATCCCGCGTATAGCTCAAAATTAATAGATATCATGAGCCGTAATTCTCCTCCACGTCTAAATACGCAAAGACCGGCTGAGGAGTATGTGGAGCTCACTGATGCTGCTAAATATTTCCGTGGGGAAAAGCATCAGATCGAGGCCTGGAAGGCGCTACAAGGCCAACTTACCGAAGATCAGCGCAGAGCATTCACGAAGGCATTTCGTGGCCCTCTAAAGCCCTCCAGGGGGCCCATGCCGGCATCTGTGACGTTCCCTCTTGACGTAGCCTATTTTTATCAAAGAGATAGTAAGACCGGTCACGGAGAAAGATCCTGTCAGTCCTCTGCAGTCGCGATGGCGATTGAGTATATTGACCCTGAAATTATTTTCGATGACGATGAATATTTGAATGTTGTTTTTAAATATGGTGATACAGTTTCGCAGATTGCTCAGAAAAAAGCTCTTGATAGCCTAGGCATTAAAAATCAATTTAAGATGAATGGATCCGAACAGGATCTAATTAACATTTTAGAGAAAGGTTACCCGGTTCCCATTGGAATTCTTCACAAGGGCAGTATTTTTGCGCCCAGTGGCGGGGGGCATTGGATTACTTTAATTGGATATGATGAAAAATATTTTTATGCCCATGATCCTTTTGGTGAATTAGATTTAGTTAATGGTGGCTATCCAAAAACCGGCCCAACAGATGGCAAATGCAAGAAGTATACGAGAACCAATTTAATGAAGAGATGGCTCATTGCCAGTAAAAATGATGGTTGGCTTTGGGACTTTACAACAAATAATATTAGATGAAACAGATTGTTCTTTCTTTTTTGCCAGGTTATTTTTGGGACGGTAGGTGTTTAAAAAGCACTGGTGCGGCCATCGCCCCAAGTCAGCATATTAGCTCAAAAAATGGTGAAATTATATATTATGTGCGTCCAATTGGCTGGTCCTGCTCTTGCTACATTCGTCGTCAAGGTCTCTTGGATTATATTCAGGGTCTAGATTCCTAGTCCAACAAAACATGCCATTGCTTGACCATTCTTTTGTTTTTTGTGGTATTTGATCCACTGGCAATTCTTGTGATGTGCAGATTCCATGAGAATATCCATAAAGAATAGCGGTTTTCATAAAATTATATCTGCCATATCATTTTTCCTTTAAAGAAGGGCCGCTTGCAATAACTTCATAGATATATCTCTCAACTTCGTCAACTTCCCAGTCATATTCATTCGCCAATAAGTTGCCAAGGTAATTTAAGGTATCTTCGTGCCCGTCGTGCCATTTGCCACTTTTCATTGCGTCATTTCTAACTTCGTTGATTGAAGTTAAAACATTAAGCTCGGATATCTCGTTTTCTTGATCAGATGCAGCCTCCGCATGATCTAATCTTTGACGATCTATCATCCTTAAAAGTACCCACCCAATTCGACCATTTACATAAATGAGAAATTCACCAATGCCTTTTATGATCTTAAAAACCAGAAGGTTAGACCGACTGATTATATAAAACAGGACGGGCCTCATGACTATAATCCATTTGATCGATTTCTTTGTTCGATATCTTTAATTGTGGAATCGGTCTGCACTGAAGCGGTTTCGTAATCGATAGTAATAATACTTTTTTCATGAAAGCCTTTTATACTTTCAAGAATGTCGTATTTTTCATTCCATAGCGCTTGGCGACCCCGTACTTTAGAGTGCCATACCTCCAATTCTCTATTTATTTTATCAGTATTTTCGCCTTTAGTTCGCCTTATCAACCAAGTGGCATGAGAGACATGAGCCAATGCATCGGTTCCTCTAATTTCATTTAGTTGTGGTTCAGCGTTTGAGTTGGCATCCATACCAACTCTGTTAAGTTGAGCAAGTACAAAAAGATCAATGTCTAATTCCTTAGCAACTGTCATTAACTTATAAGCTCGGTCTTCAAGCATGGCACTTGGATTGCTTGCTGAACCACCCTTATGTCTAGATAGTGCATGAAAGTGATCTAAAACTATAGCTCTAAGCTCTGGGCTCTTTGCTTTCATACTACGCATAATATTTACACATGTATCAACGCATGCACCCCATGGGGCCTCAACCAACATGCGACCTCTTTTTTCGTCAAGACGCATTGAGACCTCTGCTACAATTTGGGCAATCCGGTCCTGAGCCTTAGTTGCACCCGGAAGCTCTAGTTCTCCAACTGTTACGTGACCAAGTTGCCCGCTAAGTGTTCTACGCCAGTGATAGGGGTCAATTAATGACTTGCTTAAATTAGCAATCAGCCTGGCCTCAATCGCTCTGCTTTCTAATTCTGCCGAGACAAAACCAACAGTAAGACCCCCCTTGGCAAGTGATGCTGCAATGTGAACGCCAAGTGCTGTTTTGCCTACTCCAGTTCTTGCGGCAACGACCATGAGCCGGCCTGCGCGAGGCATATGCGGTCTAGGTGGAGCTACCCCACCTTCAATATCCAAATCAAAAGCAGGCACACCAGTGGATATTGGTTGATCCTGCTCTTTTGCGTTAGAAATATAATCAGTCCAGTTCAATCGACCAGAACCAGGGTCGCCAAGGATTGATTCAACAAGATCAACTACATGGCCCTGGTTTCCTATTGAGCCACTCAATATGCCTATGCCTTCTAGTGTGCGTTGATGTAGAAAATCTAGTGTTTTTGATAAATTCGGATCAGTTTTTAAATATTGATGACACACATAAAGAGTTTCCTTAAACAGGCTAGATACTCGCTTTTGTTTTAATATATCTAAAGCCGTATTCCATTCTGATTTTGCATCACCATAGGCGGCTAATGTTTCGGGATCAGCCAATTCTGAGATTGTTTCGCAAAAGTCTGAGAATGATAACTTATTGTTATTTTTTATAATTGATTCGTATCCAATAATGATGCTATCTTTAGATATGGTTTTGCCTGTACGTTCTCCAATAAAAGTCATATCAATTTCATGACCAATTTTTTTAAATATTTGATTTGACCATAAATTTTCAGGCAATTCCTGACCGTGGCCCACTCCAAATGCTGTGCGAAGTTGAGACCATAGCTCTCTTGCAACAGTCGAATTTGAACTCAAAACCCTTGAAAGAACAATTGCCTCTTGATTTAAAGTATCTTCACCCGCAACAATTGTTGAGGGTTGTAATTTTTCAACCAAACGAGCCGTACTTATGACTGATTCAATCTCGGCATCATTCGCTTTGCAAATTTTGCCGTTTTCTTCAACAAGTAGACCTAAGTCAACGGCCTTTTGAATATAAAAGGGAAATTCCATCAACGTGCCTCAATCGCAATGTTTCGTTCATGAAGGGTTGTATTGATACGGTCAAGATGTTGTTGCCATTTTCTAAGATCTTCAGCATTGTTTCTGTGTTTTGCCTTATCATGCTCAAACAAAATATATTTATAATCTTTAATAAGTTGCTTTTCTTCATCGTCAAGTTCAATAGGCAAGATGTCGCCGTCAGTTTCATCCTGGCCGAGTTGAAAAAGATTCTCTACATTCCTAAGCTTTTGATCCTGAGGATTACCGTACCCAAAGATAGCACTAAAATTGCGTCCTGATTGATCAACTCTTCTTGACCAAAAATCACTTCGACCAATACCTTTGCATATTGTGACAACAAATCCTTCCATATTGGCTGGTTTTTGATTTAAGTTTTTTAAATGTTTCATTACCGCTTCCATTTGTTTAGAAGAAACAGATCTAATTTTTGCATAGGAATCGGGCTTGTAATCATTCCAGGATTTAATAATAATATCAATTAAGTCAGATTTTTTCTTATTATCTTCTTCATTCTTGGATTCTTTCTTGTGTTCATTTAAAATTTCAGGCAATTTTGCGGGAAGAATGTGTTGCTCTTCAGAGTTTTCGTCATTTTCATCTATTAAAAATTGAGGCAAAAGTTTTTGATAATGAGAGGCTACCTCGAACATTGAGTAGGGATCATGCATTATAACTGATCCATCCTCATGTACAGTTATTAATCCTTCTTCTACTAATTGTTGCAAACATCTTCTCCGAGATCTTGTACTGCAATCCATCAAATCCTGGCAGTTTTTCCAGGACAATTGTTGGTCACTGGGCTTGGCAGCCGCCAGCCACAGCCAAAGAACACGCGCCTGGTAACTCAGTCTGTTGTTGAAAACTATTTCGAGGAGAGGGGCCCGTACCCACCCTCCACGCCAGTCCCAATCCCTTGTGACCCCCTGAAGCGGCCCCGTAGGTAGGGCCTCAAATTCCGGCATGAATCATTCGCGGCCACGGCCAGCATATGGAGGAAGCGAGGGGGGTTACATAATTTCAGGTTATCTTAAGTTACCTTTGGGGTATCCTAAGGATACCTTTTGGGTGACTTTATGTAACCTATGGGGGTATCCTGAGTTCACCCTACCTATAAGATATATATATACAAGATATTTGAGATTTTTAAGATGGCAAAACGGGGAAGGCCAAAACGGGAAACACCGCTGACGGCTGAGGAACTGGCACAAAGAGAGGCCCGTTACGCAGCAAACCGGCTCAAAGCCCGCAGACTGGTCCAGAAGCAGCTCCGCGAGGAACGCCACGAATGGCAGGAAATTGGCTGGATCGTTCGAAAAATGAACAAGGAGGCCAAAATAAGCCAGGAAAGTATCTGGGAACTCCTTGGCGGACTGGTCAATAAAAAAAAAATTGCTAAATGGTGCAGCAGCAATTATTTACCCCGCTAGCCTCTACTAAGAATTTTTGGACTAATGCCACAGGAACTCCCCCAGCTTGGCGGTATCGCCACTAAAGATCTTGTCGAGCACATTGGATCTGGCAGCTTCAAGGCTTCTTACATCAATTGGTCTAGGACGATGGAGATGCTTCGCAGGCACGCTCCTGGCTGGATGGTCGAACTCGTTCAATCAGGTGATGGATCGCCGTTGCACAAGGCTCCTGTCGGCGGTTTTCTGTTGCTGCGTTTTACGCACCTAGACGGAACTAAAACACCCCATGTTCCGCAAGCAATTATGGATCACCGGAACAATTCAATTCCGTTTGACAAAATTACTTCGCGTGATATTACTGACACCCATCGCAGGGGCGCCTGCTTGCTGGCTGCATTGCAAATGGGCTTAGCTTACGAGCTCTGGGCCAAAATGCCCCTTGAAAATGGCTATCAGGTCGCGGATGAGACCACAATCGAGAAGGTAAAACAAGATACAAAAACCGCCACCCCTTCGGTGCCCAAAAAAGTAGAAATCAGTATTGAAAAAACGACAGCAGATGAAGCCGATTTCATGAGGGCCTGTTCCGCAATCGGCTTAACAGAATCAGCCGCGCAAAGTTTGGTGCCAAAACTGAAAGGTGATTATGAAAATGGTATAAAAACTTTGGCTGACAAAGATCATAAATTTGTAAGTTCTCTTAACGCCAAATTTCCCGCCAGTCCAGGCGAAGACTATTGACATTGATTGCGCCGCAGCGAGTTTGGCAATTTTCTTCAGTGGCGTTGTGGCCAAAACTGAAGAAAACTTTAAAGAACTTGACGGCGACCCTTCCGCTTACTAATCTTTAGCCGCTGAAAAAAAATCAATGGCATTTGACACGGACACAATCAAATTTTGGATGGATGCTGCTGGTCGTTATCCACTACTTCATCCCCAACAAGTATTAATCCTTGCCAAGCAAATTCAGCAAAATCCACCTGAAAGTAAAATTAGACAACGAGCCATCCAAAAATTAATCCGCCATAATCTTAAATTAATTCCTAAAATTGCTAGAAAAGCTATGAAGGCAAAATACGGCAAAAATTTTGGCTCAACATATACTGAAGATGTTCTCCAATGCGGGGTACTCGGTTTAAGTCGTGCTGCAGAATTATATGATCCAACACGGGGCTACGCTTTTAGCACTTATGCAATTCCTTGGATTTTTCAGGCGATCACTAGGGACATGTGTAATAATATTTCAGCAATCCGAGTGCCTGAAAACACAATAAGAGAACACTATAATGCATTTAGAAATATTCAAAGTCCAAAAGAATTGCTTGAAATAAAAGAAAAAAAATTGCATCGATATTGGGATGCTTTTCGGGCTATAAATTGCAAATCTTCAGATTCAATGATGTCAAAAAAGACTGGAGAGGATATCGACGTTGAAGGCACGTACATGGTTTCAGATATTACCAATGAAGTTGTCGATGATGTCGATGACTTGCTTTCACTTTCTAAAACATCTGATTTGTCTGTTGAGTTGGTTAAGGCTCACTTTATTGAAAATACTACGATCAAAGAGCTTGGAAGAATACACAACATGTCAAGGAACCAAGTTGCAAAAATAATTAAGGATTGCTTATTGAGCATTAGGGACAACATAGATTAGTTAGAATATAGGGTACACGCCCATTTGGGTAACGAAATGGCATCAATTGCATTAGCCGGCAAAGTCGTCGGCAAAGCCGGTGAGTCCCCCGTCTCTATTAAAGAAGGCAAGGATTACACCATAGCATCTTTCTCTGTTAAAGATAGCAGCTACTGCTACTTCAAAAACAAGGATGACAATCCTGGACAATTTTATCGGTGTGAAGTCCTTGGCAAGCAGGCAACTCTTGCCGCTGAGCGACTAAAGCGCGGTGACAGGGTTGCTGTGTTTGGCCAGACTGTCTGGCGTGAATATAATGGCAGCAAGTATCTAGATGTGAAAAATTGTCAGGTAACCTTTATGGAGGATTTTGCTAAAAGCGTAGATGAAATGCCGTTCTAATTTTAGAAGCGCATTTATTGCTTGATCCTGCGAAAGTGAGGAGGTTGATCCTTCTCACTTTTTTTTGTTATTTTAAGTTAGGGCACAACTATGATGAAAGCGTTAGATCCATCAATGTTCCCAAGCGCTTTGGGCCCATTTGTAGATGAAAATCCATTATTAACGCATGCTCACATAAAACCTTGGATCATTGCTATTTTGCTGCAAAGGGGTGCAGTTAAGTTCAATGAAATTATAACCGCAGTGTCTCCGCATTGTGCCCAAATTGACACGAAGGTTGGTGCCTATGGCGAACTAGAAGATTGCGATCCCGATAAAACAAGACTTGAATTATTTACCGAAGAAGTTCTTGGCGAAATGGTTGCAGAAGGAATTCTTAGATATAATGACGACAAGGACAATTGGGTTCTCACCACTGGTCCAAATAACCTACATCTAACAACGATCATTAGCTGGGTTTCAACAACTGGCGGTCAATTACCAGCACATCTACTTTTAGACTTTGAAAAATGACAAACAAAACAAATGAGACTTTTCGACAAAAAAAATCTTATTATCAGACTTGTGCTTGGATGAATCGCAGCCCAAATCCCTTGCCAATTTTAGAAATTGGGCAGCACGTAGAAGTAATGAGCTCGCAGCAATGGAGGCCCGGTGAAGTAGTGGAAAGTACAAAATATGGCTGCCATGTTAGACTGAAGCAATCAGATCACATGGTGCGTATTTATGACGCACGATGCATTCGTTTTTGATTTTACTACCATGTCTGCAAACATTACAATCGCCTCTGTCTGCGATGAAATCAAGCAAATGTTGCTTCAAAAAAATATTAGTTACGGAAATAGCGCATTAGAACCTGTAAGGATTTTCAGCAAGTCTAATGACATCGAAGGCCTTTATGTTAGAATTGATGATAAATTAAGTAGAATTAAAAGGGGATCTGGGCTGTCTTCTGGTGACGAAGATGTACTCAATGATTTAATTGGGTATATGGTATTACTGAAAATTGCTTTAAGGAAAAAAACTAACAATGATAAAATACATATCGGCCCTTACTATGCAAGCACGGAAGGGCATGATGTGATCACATTTGGCAGCAATCCTGGCTTTGGGTCTGCCCCATCTACTTTTGATGGAAGTTGGGATGGCTCTGATATCGACGCCATATACGCTTTTGACTTTACTCATCGGTCTCCTGATTAATGGAGTATCCGGAGGTCATCCTTCCTCTTAGGCTTATGTCTAAGGCAAGGCCTAGGGTGACCAGGTATGGTACTTACATGCCCAAACCATATCAGGAATGGCGCAAGGAATGTGCGGAATTGCTTAAAGAAGGCTGGCAGTTGGCACCAATTGAACATCCTATAGCTGTTGAAATCGATTGCTATGGGACTGCACGCGGCGACATTGATAATTATATGGGCGCTTTATTTGATACTGCGAATGGGATAGTATGGGTAGATGACCGAGCGTCCATTATTCAACGCGCAACAATTAGCTATTATAAAAGGCCTACTTCCGAAAGCTTTTGGAAGCTAAGGGTGTTTGACCTGTTATAATAGAAAGAGGATTTTTAAAAATGTCGAGCGACAGAGCTGAAGTTTGCTATTTGCAGGCCGATGGCGATTATCGGCGTCAGGCGGGAGAAAGTCAATCTCACTTAAAGTCTATTTTAATCAGCCCTGCTCATTATCAGGCCAATAAAAAACGTAGCTTTCGTTCGTCATCTGTTATGATGGTTGGTACGGCTACACATTGCAAGGCGTTAGAGGGTGACAAAACGTTTGAAACAAATTATATTTTAAAGCCAGATTATGTAAAATATACAACTAAAGAAGGCCGTGATTGGCGTGACGCCCAACGGGGTAAAACTATTCTAGCCAATGATGGTAATGATCGTCAGTGGGACTCAGTCATTGGCATGACTGAGACTTTACGCCAAATGGAATGGTTTAATCCCAAGCAAAAAGATTATCGAAAATTTAACGAGGTTTCGTTTTACTGGGAAGAGCAAGGTATTACCTGTAAGGCTCGTCTTGATAGAGTTTTAGTATTAAAGGATGAAGTTCACGTTCTTGATCTTAAAACAACTGATTCAATATCTATTGATAAGTTTCAAAGTAAATGCGTTGACCTGGGCTATGATTTTCAGGCTGGTTGGTACTCTCATGCTGCCGAATTGGTATATGGCAAACCAGCAAGATTTACATTTGTGGCAATTGAAAGAAATGAGCCTTGGTCTGTAGGCATATTTGAGGTTCCCCCTGACATGATTCTAGAGGCTAGGCGCAAAAATGAGTTAGCACTTAAAAAATTAAGGCAATGCCTTGATACAAATGAGTGGCCCGGCGTTGAACTATCCCCTAAAATTTTAGAATATCCGAGATGGTATACACCGGTTTCCGATACACTTGTGTCAGAGCCCGCTTCTAATATTAACCATGATTTCGTCCCACTCTTCTGACTGCAAGTTGGTGTGGATTACGCCGAATGCAGAGGAGCTAATTGCTTATTGTGCAAGGGTCTCAAATCCTAGTGGTCAAAATAATTCGGAAACTGCACCTAAGCTAATTAAGTATTTAATTAAACATAATCATTGGTCACCATTTGAGATGGCCAGCATGTGCGTTGAAATAAACACAACCCGTGCAATATCGCCGCAAATCTTAAGGCATCGATCATTCAAGTTTCAAGAATTTAGCCAGAGGTATGCTGATGTTAAATCATTAGGATCAGCAATAATTCCAGCTCTTCGTCGCCAAGATTTAAAAAATCGACAAAATTCAATTGATGATTTGTCTAATAAATTAAAATCTGAATATCGGCGTAGGATAAGTTGTCTCATTGAAGAATCTGAACACCTTTACCAGGAAATGGTCAGCAATGGCATTGCAAAAGAATGTGCACGGGAAATACTTCCGCTTTGTTCTCAAACACGACTTTATATGAAAGGAGACATGAGAAGTTTTCTGTGGTATGTATCAGTACGCGGAGGTCCGGAGACACAACTCGAACATAGAAAAATTGCTTTACAAATTAAAGATATACTTAAAGAGCAAGTTCCCGTTATCCACGACGCCTTTTTCGGTGAGTAATTATGTTAAAACCCAAAACCTATCCAATACTACAACAAGCCATCGAAGAAGGAGTTCTAAGGGGATACAAGAAAGCCCATAAACATGTTGAAAAACCTGATGAAATATTTCTTGTTGAAACAATTATTAATTATACAATGGAATCTATATTTGAGTGGTTTGACTTTGACAACTCAGATACGGCATCCTAACTGGATTCAGTGATTGAATGTGGCTGGTCATTGCTACGATTTTCGCAGAGGTTATACACTTAAACCTCGCTTTCAAAAACATGAAAGCGCCAGTCAGTTCAAGGCGTTTCAGGAATATTTGAGAATGGGTGCCAACCGTAGTTTTGATCCAATTTCAAAATTAGCTCAGGTTGATATTGCTACAGTCAGAGGTTGGTGTAAAAGGTACAACTGGGAAAGCCGAGCTGCTCAATGGGATAAGGAGCAGGTTGCAATCACATGGCGAGATGCAGACAAAATGAGAGAGCAACGTCATAAACAGTCAATTTTAGAATTTAGAGATGCATCAGAAAGACAAGCTAGAATGATGATGGAGATCAGTGAAGATCTTCTTTCAGTTTTAATTAAGAGAGTTAAAGATGCTCAAGATAGAGGCGAAGAGGTCCCAATGGCTCTTGTATCTGGTTTGCTTCGCGCAACAGCAAACATTACAGAGCAATCCCGTCAAGCTTGGGCTTCGGCGTTGGGTGTTGAAGACATGCTCCAACTTGTTGAACAAGAACTTGAAAGAGTAACAGTTGAGGAAATTGATGAGGTTGATGATGATATAATTGAGCTAGATGAGTAGTATTATGGACGACAACAAATTACAGGTCATTGAGAATGAGGATGGGAGTTTAACCATTCAATGGGAGGACGACCATCCGTTTGCCGCTATTTTTAATGAATGGAGTGAAGATGATTGGGTAGAAGCCATCAGACTTGGTAATGAACGAGCCAGATTAAAAGATGGCGAATAAATTAGGTAGGGACTATTTACGCCGATCAGCAAGATCTCAGGGGATGTTAAAAGCCCTAAGAGAAAAGAAACTTAAATTAAAGGAAAAAGGCGAAAAAATTCTGTTCCATAAGTTTATAAAACAAGTATATCCAAATTATAAATTTTATAAATTTCACGCTGTTCTTATTAAAGAGTTGCAGCGTGTACTAGATGGTGAATGCGACCGGCTGATTTTACAAGTTCCCCCAAGAACAGGCAAGTCGCTGCTTAGTTCTCAATTATTGCCAGCGGCTTATTTATTAGCTCACCCAGAGCGTTTTGTAGGTATTTCATCTTACTCTGCAGAGCTCAGCCAAGGATTTTCGAGGAAGGCGAGGGACTTTTTCAAGGAGGCTGGCGGACAACTTGATCCGACCTCTCAGGCTGTTAATGCCTGGGGCACGCAAGGGGGTGGGGGATTATGGGCGACAGGTGTGGGAGGCGCCATAACAGGCCGCTCCGGCCACCTACTAATCATTGACGACCCTGTCAAAAACCGTGAAGAGGCCGAAAGTGGCAGATTGATGGAAAAACTTTGGGACTGGTATGCTTCTACTCTTTATACACGTCTGGAACCAGAAGTTGGAGCAATTGTGGTCATTCAGACTAGATGGTCTGAGAACGATATGATTGGTCAACTTATTGAAAACGAACAAAATGTTAGTGAAAAGGGTAGAGAGAATTGGACAATTGTAGACTTGCCTGCGTTATATGAAGATGAAGGTAGCAGGCCGCCTCTACCTGAGCATTGTAAAGTCGTACCTGACTGGAGGGAAGAGGAAGGCCAGGCGCTTTGTCCACAGAGATACAATGAAGAAGATTATGAAAGAATCAGAGAGGCAATTGGTGCGAGGGAATTCGCTTCGCTGTATCAACAAAGACCGGCCCCAGTTGGTGGTAATATGTTTAATCCTGACTGGTGGCAGTTTTATGAGCATGATACCGTGATGCCTGATTTTAACAGGATCATGCTCTCTGTTGACTGTACATTTACTGATGCAAATACGAGCGACTTTGTCGTTGGCGCAGTCGTAGGCCAAGCTGGAAACTCATTTTATGTTTTAGATTTGTATAGGGAGAAAACTGATGTAATTGGAACTATGGCGATGATTTCAAGAATGTATAAACGACATGTTCTTGATGGTACTATTATTGAGCTTGCTGCTAGTGGATATGCAGTTTATCAAATGGCCAAGAAAAAAGTACCAGGCTTAATTGGATTCAAGCCAGAAAAAAGCAAGGAGGCCCGAGCCACAGGCATTGTACCCGTTGTAGAAGCCGGAAATGTCTACTTACCTGTTAGCGCTCCATGGTTAGATGCGTTTATATCGGAATTTAGTCTATTCCCGGCGGCAAAAAATGATGACCAGGTTGACGCAGTGACAATGGCTATAAATTATTGTTTACAACGAACTGCACCACAATTAACACAGGTTGCCTGGGGTAGAGGTACAAGATATTTGGGTGATTCTCTCGCAAGTGAATTATGGTGATAGAATGATAGATATCCAATAGTGTTATGGCAAGAAAAGCAAGAAAGTTTCATTTAAGCAAAGAACAGCAAAAGCTTGCATCTGACAATATAAACCTAGCCAGAAGGGAAGCCTGGCGTTTACAACGCACTACAGATATAGACTATGACACATTAGAGGGTGCAGCATTGGAAGGTTT
>Ga0194133_10001663_pt1 | contig 37523 bp, 36 predicted proteins | sample TA2KigOf40mmetaG_FD_155448 | JGI IMG/M metagenome (GOLD analysis project Ga0194133, IMG submission 155448) | Freshwater microbial communities from Lake Tanganyika, Tanzania - TA2015055 Kigoma Offshore 40m | ecosystem: Environmental > Aquatic > Freshwater > Lake | place: Tanzania: Lake...
TCACGCGCTGGATGTTTCCCTACATCCTGATGATCTCGCTGGTGGCGCTGGCCTCTGGGGTGCTCAACACCTGGTCAAAGTTCAAGGCGCCGGCCTTTGCGCCTGTGCTTTTAAATCTGTCGTTTATTGGGTCAGCGATTCTGCTCTCGCCGTATTTGGAAGAGCCCATCTGGGCCCTGGCCATTGCCGTGATCGCGGGTGGCGTTGCACAGCTGGCGTTGATGGTGCTCGCACTGAGACGGACCTTACACAACATGTCAGACGATGCGATCAACCGTCATTGCGAGCCCGCCGAAGGCGGGCGTGGCAATCCCGATCCGAGGATCACCACGTCGGCTTCGCCTTCTCGCGATGACGGCCGGTCGATTAGCACCGCGTGGCGTGACCCGGCTGTGCGCCGCATCCTGACCCTGATGGTGCCCGCAACACTTGCAGTCTCAGTTGCACAGATCAGTCTCATCATCAACACCCACATCGCTGCAAGGCTTGAAGCAGGCAGCGTTTCCTGGCTATCGTTTGCAGATCGGCTGATGGAGTTTCCCACCGCACTCTTGGGCGTAGCGTTAGGCACCGTGCTTTTACCCGGCCTGACCAAGGCCAACAGTGAACGCAATCAGGAAGAAATAAGCCGGCTGATTGACTGGGGCCTGCGGCTTGTTGTGATTTTGTCGGTGCCCGCTGCAGTGGGGCTTGCCGTGCTCTCAGTGCCACTTACCGCAGTGCTATTTCATTACGGCCAGTTTGATCATCAGGACTTGACCATGACCGCCCAGGCCATGGTGGGCTATGCCGTGGGCTTAGTTGGCCTGATCGCAATTAAGGTGCTTGCGCCTGGCTTTTATGCCCAGCAAGAGTTAAAGACTCCGGTAAAAATCGCAATTTTTGCGCTTGTGCTCACCCAGCTTTTAAACATCGCGTTTGTGCCGATGTTCGCGCATGCCGGTTTAGCACTTGCCACAAGCCTTGCGGCCTGCGCCAACGCCGGGCTGCTTTTCTGGGGGCTTCGGCGGAGATCGATCTATGCGCCCAAACCCGGCTGGCTGGGGCTGATTCTGAAAACCGTAATCAGCGCGCTGCTGATGGGCCTAGCCATCGGCATGATTGCCCTGGAATTCGACTGGTCGGGCTTATCAAATTCGCCGCTACTGCGCATCTTCTGGCTTGGCGTGATTCTGTTGGTCGCTGCCATCGTATATTTCTCGCTGCTGCGGATACTGGGTATCCGCTGGATGGCGCTTTTGAAAAAGGACTAAGGCATGGACCTGTGTTTTGTAGGTGGCGGCAACATGGCCGCTGCCTTAATCGGTGGGCTGATAGATGGCAATGTCCCCATCACGCGACTCCATGTGATTGAGCCACAAAGTGCCGCGCAGGAAATGTTAAAAAACAAGTTCTTAGTCCAAGCAGAAAAACGCGGAATTCAATTCACCACGCATTCTGCTGATGCGCCGGACTCATGGGCTACAAACTCAGGATCGGTATGGGTAGTGCTTGCGGTCAAGCCCCAGCAGATGCGCGAGGCCTGCGAAAAAGCACCCATAAATCTTCGTGCATTGCTGGCTAGGGCATCGCTCCTGTCAGTTGCCGCAGGAATGTCCATTGATGCGATCAGTTCCTGGTGCGGCAATGCCCAGATTGTGCGTGCCATGCCCAATACACCTGCATTAGTGCAACAAGGAATTACTGGATTATTTGCAAACAAAGCTATTTCGAAGGAGAAGCGACACCAAGCCGATCAACTGATGCATGCCGTTGGGCAGACGGTGTGGGTCGAGGATGAATCGCTGATGGATGCGGTGACCGCACTCTCAGGCTCCGGGCCTGCTTATGTGTTTCTATTTATCGAGGCCCTTAGTCAGGCCGGCGTACGGCTGGGCCTAAATCCCAGACAGTCCGAAATACTTGCAATTGAAACACTGCAAGGCGCCCTTGCGCTGCTCAAAGCTTCTCCAGAAGGCCTGACGCAACTCCGCGAAAAAGTGACGTCCAAGGGTGGCACCACGGCTGCAGCGCTTGCCAGCTTGGATCAGGCGGGTTTTATGAAGATCATCGAGGAAGCTATGAAGGCTGCCCGTGATCGAGGAGCGGAGATGTCTAGGGAGTATCGCTAGACCTCTGGCTGAACACCCCGGTAATCCTCCCGTTTTCAACGGTTAGCCTACGGGATGATTACCCCACGAATTCAGCGGACGAAAACCAAATCCAGTACGGGCACGGAGTCACGAACTTGGGAGCCATCAGGCGCACAGTGTGGCCAAAGGTGGGCGCCGGGGCAGGCTTGCATGCCAATCAGACAAGGCGGCAAGAACGCCCCATCAGTTCGGTCAGCTTGGCGCGCGGCACGCTGGTGCGCAGCAGCACAGGCTTACCTGTTGCATCGACGCCAAGCACGGCAAAGACATTCTTTGCCAGATTGATTCCAACCGTTACGATGGTCACGATTTCCCCTCTCGGACAAGTTGATGAAAAGTTCTCGCTTCCCGTCGTGGAACTCAGTTGCCGTTAACCACAACTGCGACGGCGCGCGGCTTGCTCTGGGCGGGGAAGCCCCTTTAATTCGTTAGCTATCAAAAGGAGTAGTCACGATGTCTGATGCCGAAGAAATTGCGAAGGCCGTTCAAAGCGTAGCTAATTTTGGGGGTAAGGCTCTCGAAACGTCGCAAAAGGTTGGAAGCTTTTTTGGTCGCGTGTTCAAGGAGCCGATTGCGGAAGTGTCTGGCATGGTCACAGACAAATTGCGTTTTGTCCGCTGGCAGCGTCTTGTCGCAATGTCTGACGAGGTAAACAAGATTCTCGAAGAGCGTGGCGTTCACGAAACAAAGTCTGTTCCGCCCAAATTGGCGCTACCGATTTTCGAGGAAGGCAGCCTAGAGCAGGACCCAAATCTTCAGCATCTTTGGAATCACCTTTTGGCCAATGCGATGGACCCCAGGTTCAACGGCGAATTACGCTACGGGTTCATCGATATGATCAAGAATGTCACGGGCATTGAGGCGGCGATTCTTAATAACTTCTACGAGATACTCAAACAAGAAGGTCACGTCAGCAATCTCTCATCGATTACAGACTACCCCTTAAAGAAAGAACAGATCATGCAGATAGTGGGCATCGATACCTCAACGTATCAGGTGAGTGTTTTTAACCTAATGCGAATGCAATGTATCGGGCCAGCTATTTTGAAGGGTGGGGTCATGATGGGGTCTGAGCCTGTGACCATCTACAAAGGGACAGATGCTGTCGTTCTTACGCCGCTTGGTGTCAAGTTCGTCGAGGCGTGCATAAAGTGATGGCCAACCCTGCGGTCCACGGGACCTGCGCGAAAAGCCGCATAAGCCATTGAATTCAAAAGTTGGGCGTCTGCTTTCTTAGTCTTCGACCGGCTGCAAAGGGTCGAAGTATCACCGTCAATCAAGCCAGCGGGCAGAGGGGGAAAGATCCGGACCTCGCCCACTGCCCCACCTGGACGGTTTCGAGCCTGGCTCTCCCTATTCCAGCCATTTCTCTCTGCATACCTCGCGCTTGAGAATACGACGAAGTCCACAAGGTCCTTCGTCTTGGTTCAACTAGATCATGGACTTACGAGCGGACAAATCAAACGGTTTTCTTCCAGTAAAGGCAGGAGCGTGGAAGTCACAACCAAGCTACTTTGTCTGGGGGGACTGGGAAAGGCAGGGTTCAACTAATGCCAGAGACTGGCAGATATTCCTGATCGCAAATTTCGCTGAACCGATGGGAAGTACCATAAATCTTTCAGGCACTCATACCGCCCACGGCAGCTATAGCGCAGATAAGAAATCTACCTACGCAACTGATCCAGTGGCCTTAACCTTAAAATTGATCGGATGACATCTTTACAACTCTCTGCTTACTTATCACGTCACATGCCGGCGACCCGGCATCCACTTCTCTCAGAATCGCCATAATCTAGCTCTCAGTAAGTCGCGTCTGCTCAATACAAAACTTTTTGCCGTGAAATACTGCCGAACAACAGAATTGCCTTACCCCCAGTTTCTTAATTTGACAGGAAACTACACTACAACAGGTGCTTTTTCGAGAATTGCTTCTATCGCCGCTAGATAATTCCGGATGACTATTTGTTCGTCAAACTCACGTTCGATTTTCACTCGCCCACGCATCCCCATGACCTCACGCTCTGCTGGTGTCATTCTAACGATTCTCTCCATCTTTTCAGCTAAGTCCGGGGCATCCCGGGGCTTACACAAATAGCCAGTTACACCGTCTTCCAGGACATTTCTACACCCCACAGAGTCTGTGGCCACAATGGGCCGCGCCATCGCAGCTGCTTCAAGCAAAGCTTTGGGTGTTCCCTCTCTGTAGAAAGAGGGCAAAACAACACAGCCTGCCTTCGTGATTTCTTCTTGGACGTTATCACTAACACCAAGGTAACGAACAACCCCTTCTGCTACCCAATCATTCATCTGCTTTCTCAAAATGGCCGAAGGGCTTTCTACCTCCAGAAAACCCAACAGACAGAACTCTGCCTCAATGCCGCGTTGTTTTAAAATACGAGCGGCCTCAACGTACTCACCTATACCCTTGTCCCATAACATCCGCGCGATCAACAAAAAGCGCAGAGGCGGTTGGCTGGGCAATGGCACCGGGGCGAACATATCCAGATCAATTCCCGAACCCGGAAGCCCGCCAGCCACTGCCTCGGGCACCAAGCCCCTTGATACAAAGATATATCGATCATCATCATTCTGAAAAAATACCTTGGCTGATCGCGATAAGGCCAGTCGATACAACCCACATACCAAGCGGGTTAGCCAACGATCTTTCATAAACACGGCACCCAAGCCAGCAATATTATTTATGACCGGAATACCCAACGCATGAGCAGCCAAAGAGCCATAGACATTCGGCTTAATCGTGTAACCCAAATAAACATTAGGCCGCTCGTAGAGCAGTAATTGATAGAAACGCCACAATAACAACAGATCCCGACCCAGATGTGTGCCCTTATTATCCATAGGCAATGGCACAAAGCGACAACCCAAGGCCGCTAAACGTGACACATACTCGTCCGGGGGGGCTACTGCTACTACTTGATATCCAGAATCTACCAACGCACGGATCAACCCAGAGCGGAAATTCACTAAGTTCCATGCCGTATTAAGCGCAATAACGACTTTAGCCACGTCTAGCTATTGCCCCTCAATCCATGCCTGAAACATCAACACATTCCACAATTGTTGTTGCCAATTATGCTTCCCGGACAAATGCTCTGCCCATTTAGTGCGAATCGGTGCTGGGTTGAAATAACCCTCGCGCCGCAACCGTCCCTCGTCCAGCAAATCTTCCCCCCAATCCTTGAGTGGGCCACGCAACCATGCATCGATAGGCACACCAAAACCCATCTTCGGCCGCTCGATCAACTCCTTGGGCACATGCCGATACAACACTTGACGCAAAATCCACTTGCCGACGCCATCGCGCAGTTTCATCGATTGCGGTATACGCCAAGCGAATTCAACCACCCGATGATCCAGAAATGGCACTCGAGCTTCCAGCGACACGCCCATCGCCGCGCGATCCACCTTAACCAGAATATCGTCCGGCAAATAACTCAACGCATCTAAAACCATCATACGTTGCAGGCTATCCAAGCCTTTAAGCCCGATCGGCATACCACGTTGACAGTTCGCTGGCTCTTGTCCACCGATTACCAAGCCCTGCGGCTCCCAATGAGTCAGCAGCCCAAGATACAATTGATCTATGTCTTGCGCACCCAATACACCCGCCCCCTTGTGCAACTTATCTCCTATATTTGCCTGCCGCAACGAATGGGGCATCATGAACTGCACAGGATCCAGCAAGCGGTTCCACGCGGTAGGCGACATCGCTCGGATGCCTGATGCAGCCAGTGCACGTATTCCATGCGGCAGACGTGAAACCCTCCTCCATATACTTCCGGCTAGCACATAGCGGTTATATCCAGAGAACAACTCATCTCCAGCATCACCGGAAAGGCATACCGCCACTTGCTGGCGGGCCAGTTGCGAAACAAGAAATGTCGGGATCTGCGACGAATCGGCAAATGGCTCGCAATATAAGCCGGGAAGATTGGGAATCACATTCTGCGCCTGTCGAGGCGTGACATACATCTCAGTATGATCAGTTCCAAGATGCCGCGCTACCGCCTTTCCATGCTCCGCCTCGTTGTAGCCCGCTTCATCAAAACCAATTGTAAAAGTCTTTACCGGCAACTCTGACTGCGCCTGCATAATCGCAACGACCGCAGAGGAATCAACCCCCCCCGACAAGAAAGCCCCCAGCGGCACATCCGAAATCATCTGCTGACGAACCGCAGATTTGATCAAAACCTCTAATTCATCCACTATCGCTTCCGGGCAATCCAGTATTGGCGAACTATTGCCAGCTATCGCCATCTCGGCCAGCGACCAATAAACCTTGATCACAGGTTCCTGCCTATCCAATGAAACCGTTAATAAACTACCTGGTTTCAGCTTAAAAATACCTTGGAAGATGGAATACGGCGCTGGAATATAACTGTGACGCATGTACAGAGCTAGAGACTCCCGACTAACCTCTGCCGAAAATGAAGGATGCACCTTGAGCGCCTTCAATTCGGAGCCGAAAAGGAAACAGGCTGCCGCCCCTTGCCCCTGCCAACCGAAATACATGGGCTTTTCACCCATACGATCGCGCCCCAAGGTAAGCGTATGATTTTCTCTATCCCACACAGCGAAAGCAAACATCCCGATGCATCGCTCAAGTGTCGGCTGAATCCCCCACCTGTCGAATCCCGCAAGAACTGTTTCTGTGTCCGAATGACCGCGCCATCGTCCTAATGCGTCATCACCGGAATCCAGTGAAGCGCGGATATCAAGGTGATTATAGATTTCGCCATTGAAAGCGATAATGTATCGCCCTGAGGGCGAGGCCATAGGCTGATGACCCGCTGGTGACAAATCAAGAATAGAAAGCCGCCGGTGGGCGAGGGCAACTCCGACATCATCATCTATCCAAACCCCGCTATCATCCGGACCTCGGTGTGACAACTTTTCGGACATATGCAGCACAGCAGCCCGACTTGATATCGATGTGCACCCCTTGCTGCCAAGAAATCCCGCCAAGCCACACATACTAGAGATATGCCTCAGGAAAAATCTTGCGAGCGGTCAGTTCCCAATCAAACTGCGAATTGTATGAAATCGGGTCTATATCGAAACTCGCTGCGAGATAATCGGCAGCAACTATGGTTGCTTCTTGCAGACTCAACGTCTGCGAAATGACGCATGCCCATGGAGGTGCTATCTCACCTAGCGAACCTCCGTCCGACAAAATCATGCGCTTTCCATAAGCTGCCGCCTCGACAACGGGAAGCCCGAAACCCTCGTATTCCGAGAGAAATACGAGAGCATCAGTCGATCGATACAGGATTGCTAACTCATCATCGGGAATATTCCCCGTGAAGTGGACTTTACGATTATCCCCGACATAAGCGTCTACATCGACACCATAATTACGTTTAGAACCAACAATAACGAGTTCGCCAGAGTAGGCAGAGCAACTTCTCAGCGAATTGAATAAATCAATAACCCGAACCAGATTCTTATGCGGCCTGCGATCTCCAACATAAAGCAAAAAATTATCTGGCACAAGGAATTTTGACGTCTTAGGTACCTTAAGAGATGGTTTTAATCCCGATCCTTCGTACGCCACAAAAACTCTATCGCAATAAGTAGCCCCAACCAAATTCAAAATATCTCTGCGTGTATTTTCTGATACGGCAAAACAGTATTTCGCACGAGAAATAGCATACTGTATAGACCACTTAAAATATAAGCGCTTTAGAAACCGATGGCTTTGAATATAATTCGCAACCTTCAACGGGAGAAAATCATGGACAACAAATACGAATGGAGTCTTCACTCCAATGGGCGGATCAAAATGAGGATAAAAGTACATGTCACCATTTAGCTTATTAATCTCCGACGCGGTAAGTAAATGCTGACGCAAAGAAAAGGGACTGCCGATTACGAAGCGAATGCTGCAGCGACCAGATTTTTCCTGTAAAAAAACCTCTCTTATCTCAGCACAGACCTTAAGTGGATCACACTCAGTTAACAATACAACTAGGTCTAGTTCCTTCTTACTGTAAGACATCAACAAAGCACGCAGCAGCGAGGCCGTATAGCGGCCAAGTCCCGTATACGGATTCTGCATATGCCTAGCATCAAAGATTAGACGCATCTCAATCCGTCTGCGCCATGGTTATGACATCAAACACCGCGGTAGTAACTTACAATAGACTTCATATCAAACTTTGAATTCGATTTTTTTCCCAAAAAGAAGAATCCGGAGGACGATAGAACACGGCAGGGCTCGGGAACTAGGCGATCCATCCAACTTAACCAGAGCAGACTCCAATAAATTACAGCGGCCAAGTGCCTTGAACGTGTTACACCCAAGACGAAATATCTTATAGCCCACCGAAGCGCGGTGCATGGACCATCTACACTTCCGGAACATATTTCATCAAAATTTCGAAATAACCAACGCAAACCAGAATGGCTAAAGCGCTCAAAGTCATAAGGACCCTCATGAACCATCTGGATAAAGGGAACTTCAGCATATACACTTCCACTAGCACAAAGTACTCGATGTAACTCCGCAACGACCTTTGGCGGATCGAGAACATGCTCTAGTACTGCCTGAACCCAAACGCCATGTACAGAGCTATCTATAAGTGGAATATCATGACCATCTGCAATAAAGGAAATGACATCACTCCAATAGACATCAAAAGAAATAATATCAATGTCAAGGTCAGCGTACAATTTTGAAACACCTACACCTAAAGTCCCTCCTCCTACTATCAGCACTCGCGCCCGGATATGGTTTTCTTTAGCGACTTCCTTTACCGATTTAATAAACCGTTTACATTCTCTTCGCACAGATCGATTTGAATCTAGTAAATTCTTTAAATCATTCACCAGACTATTACGCCTCGGAACGACTGAAGCACCCATACAAGACGGATCAAATAACGATCTACCCGGATTAATAAGCACCGGAATACCCTGCCATTTTCCGAACACGTTGGAACCTGCATCCGTGAAAGAATCGTTGTAAGACCAAATCGACCCACCTGTAATCGGCGATCTGAACAGAGACATCAATGTTGGTGAATCCGGTTTGAGAAGCGGCATAAACGTGGTGCGCGCAGAAGTTTTGAAAATAGTTATCTACAAATCGATTTCATTCGAAGTATCAATTCAAATGAGTTTCAATGGCATTCGCGAGGGAACCTAACCACAAAGTAGCCGCGAGCCGGGTGAGTGCCATTATCTGAAATCCATATACCAAGCGATAATCCAATCCTCGCGAGCTGAAAACTCTCGCCAAGACAAATATATCAAGAACCATGAAAGGCAAAAGACCGCGGCCGACTAGATTTGCATCAAGAACCGGTATTAACGAAAGTCCGAGCCGCATACCATGATAAGCGACACAACCAATGAAGATTAATCTAGTGGAAGAAAATTCACGTCGCACCAAAAATAAGAGGCTGAGGAATAACGTCTGGTAAGCGGCTTCAATTAGTTGGAATCTCGCACCTGCGCCCATTTCATGTTTCGGTATAACCTCGTCAGAAAAATATCGCGTAAATAGCGGCAACTCATCGAGGCGACTTAGCACATAGTGCGCTACTCCCCCAAAAATAAAGATAACTAAGACGGTATGCCATAACTTTAAGCGCACTCCATTTATGAAAAATATTAAAGGAGTCATCGCTGCAAGAATTACATTTTGAGGATGCATTACGACAGCACCAAGCAGGAATACGCTAGCGACTTTTAAATTTGATCGCGATAGGAAGAAAAAGTACCCATAAATAAAGGGGAACGAGAGGCCCAATTTAAAATTACCAAGCGCAAAAAAAATAGCTACCGGAAAAATAGCTGCCGCGAAGTTCAACGAGTAAATCTCGCGTTGGAACATTAATGGCACAAAAATGAGTGAAACTAAGATCAAAGTAAATGCAAAGTTGTATCCGGAAGTAAGTTTTGCAATCAGTATCATCGCGCTTCCGGACATATAACTAGCAAGACTAGGCTCAATGGGCTCCTGCCAGTAGAGTTCAACGAAGTTTGCATAATTCGCAGTATCGTAACCAAACTCTTGTGTTGCGATGGCAAACACGAAAGTCAAACAGAGCCAGTACGCCAGATACAAAATACGACCGACTTTTAACCTAAAAGGTAGCAGCAGAATCAGCGTCACGACAGTACTAAAGCCCAGAAATGCGTACATATCGACTAAAACTGGCTGCGCTCAGATGACACGTTTGCCCGTAATTCGAAGGAGCGGAGCAATCATATGATATGGAAATAGCAGCAGTACCTGCATAAAGTAAATACGCACGCTGCGTCGGCGCACCGCGTTAAGTGAGTGACGAGCGCCCGATCGATTGCCTTCAGCCCATCTTGCTATGGTGACTACCCAGTAGGCTGTATCAAAAAGTGGTCGCAGCGAGCTTGGGTCTATTCCTCGGGAGTGGTAATCAGCACTCATACGCTCAAGATCGCTAAGAAATGCTTCCGGTTTCCGCCAACTGTCGCTACCTTTGTGCACTCGATAACGAGCTGTTATTTCGCGGATAAATTGAACTCGCCCTCTATGGGCAACCCTTAGAAGTAAATCGGCATCCTCTGCGACCTCAAGCCCTTCGTCGAAGACCCGATCAAGTCGTTGCAAGAATGATTTACGAAGAATAAGAGTGGACAAACATAAGTCATATCTTGTTACCAAGCTGGCATAGCTGATGTCTGAACTAATTTTGCGTCGTGAATATGAGCGCTCTCGCCCATCGGCGTAAAACATAGTTGCTTGTGAATATAGGGCATCTGCCTTACTTCTTGAAATCTCGGTTAGTTGCAACGAAAGCTTGTAAGGCAGCCAAATGTCATCTGCATCTAGAAACGCGATGTATTTTCCGGCGCAATGCGATACGCCAACGTTTCTGGCGGCCCCGAGCGGCATGAATTGATCAGGCACGATACATCGAAATCTACTATCGCGGTAAGTATTAAATATTTCTCGAGAGTTATCCGTCGAATGATTATCAACGAAAATCAGTTCGTAATCCTGCCAACTTTGCGCAATAACACTTTCGAGAGCTTCACCCAAATAATTAGCGCCATTATAACAATTGACTACAATACTTATCTCCGGCTCTTTATTCGATAGCTTAGACACTAAAGAATCGTCGACCGTCATCACACTATCGCCAATAGCGATTTGCATACATACTTGACATCGTCAATAGATACCTCGGGGTGGAGTGGTAGCGTGAGCAATCGCCCTGCAACTGTATCCGTTATTGGGAGATCTGTACCACCCGAAATCCTGAAACGCTCCAGAAGATGATTTGGTTGATAGTGGACTCCAGTTTGTATTCCGAACTCAAGCAAGCACTTCCTGACCGCTGAACGATCCACGCCTACGGGCAGGCGTACTGAAAAAATATGCGGAACGACCTCCCCCCAATCATGCTGAAGCAGTTGAATCTTGCCGTGTGATCCCAAATGTTCTTGGTACCTCCGACCTACTTCCTGTCGAGCGAGTGCCAGGTCATCAAATCGTTTGAGTTGCTCAATTCCAATAGCCGCCATGATATTGCTCATATGGTAACGCCAACCCTGCGCAGTCACATCAAATTCCCAGCTACGTTCTCCGCTGTAGCGTTTCTCCGTATCTTTTTCCACACCGAGTAGACGTGCATCTTGTACTTTTCTTAGCACCTCTATGTCATCAGTAACAATGCACCCACCTTCACCGCTCGTAATGTTTTTTATTCCGTCAAAGCTAAAACAAGCTATGTCACCAAACCCACCGACGTGTTTTCCTTGATAAGTTGTTCCGAACGCATGTGCAGCGTCCTCGATTACTCGGAGACCATACTTACGAGCAAATGCATAAATCTCGTCCAAAGCGCCTACACCACCGCTGTAATGCACCGGCATCACCGCCTTGGTATTCACAGTTAAACGTTTTTCCGCGTCCCGCCAGTCGAGCGTTAGGGTATCTGGATCGATATCGCAAGCTACGGGAGTGGCACCAGTGGCCGAAATGGCTTGAAAGCTGGCGACATAAGTTAGCGATTGCACCAAGACCTCATCACCGCGACCAATTCCACAGGCTTGTAGGGCAAGATGAAGTGCAGCAGTTCCATTCACAACGCATACTGCAGGGCGCGTAAAAAATTCCGTTAAGTTTTTTTCAAATTGTTGTACTTCGGCTCCCATACCCAAGTACTCACGATCCAGCACACCCATCACCGCGCGCTTCTCGGCTTCGCCAATACAGGACTTGGATAATCTAATAATCTTTTCAGATTTCATACTTTCCAAACTGCTGTTCCGCTTTCCCACAGTTCCTCTAGCGAATCACGATCTCGTTTAGTGTCCATGCACTGCCAGAACCCATCGTGTCGGTACGCCATCAACTGCCCCATACGAGCGACTTGCTCCAGAGGCTCACGCTCGAGAGTAGTTGAGTCTCCAGCTATGAGTTCAAAAAACTCAGGTTGAATCACAAAGTATCCCCCATTGATCCAACCGTGCCCCATTTGTGGTTTCTCCTGAAAGCGGCGTACTTGATCAGATTCGATCATTAATTCACCAAAGCGCGCACCCGGATGCACCGCCGTTACGGTCACCATCCTGCCATGGCTATGGTGAAATTTTAGGAGAGCATCTACATCAATATCCGCTACTCCATCACCATAAGTGAGCATAAAGGGCTCATTACCAATGAACGACTGCAAGCGTTTGACGCGCCCACCCGTCATCGACTCTTGCCCTGTATGCACTAAAGTCACTCGCCAGTCTGCATCATCTGTCTGGTGAGATGTAACCATACCGCTCGCTAAATCAACTGTAAAATCGGCATTAAGTGTACGGTAATGGAGGAAATATTCCTTTATCAGTTCGGCTTTGTAGCCAAGGGCCAGATAAAAGTCCTTGTGGCCAAAATATGCGTAAGTGCGCATGATGTGCCACAAAATTGGACGCCCGCCCACGGTCACCATAGGTTTTGGGATGGTATCCGTGTACTCGGATAATCGAGTACCGAAGCCTCCCGCGAGTATTACAACTTTCATATTTTCGACCAATCAAATGCGAATTTATTTTCATCACCACGATCTGCTTCGGTGGGGTCATGAGGGATATCCGCAACATTGAGCAATAAATTCGTCCCTTGCCCGATTCCTTGAAACGCCATCCAGAGTCCCGGTGCGATTGTTAGCCGCCCGTAAGCGCCAGGAAGTCCGACCCGAAATTCGACCGTTTCGCCGCATGAAAGAGAGCCAACCCGGTCATCATGAACAACAAATCGAATGAGGCCAGTAATTACTACTAAATTAAGCGTCATTTGGCGATGTCGCTTCCAAGGCTTTATTACCCCATGATGTATGGCCGAAAAATAGGCCTCACCGAAACCGACAAAACCCGGATCCCCCTTCTTGACAGCATGAAAGACATCGCCACCAGCCACATGCACAACCTTAAGTGGCGTGACAACCACCCCGTCGATCAAGCCCATACGGCTCCCCGCTCACTACCTAAACGCTGGTAACTACTAACCTGAGCTTGGGTAAGTTCCCAAATGTCGCGAGATTTGCCATAGTAAGCGCGATACCAGTCCGCTGTCATTTCAACGTTTTCAGCAAAACTCAGCAGTGGCCGCCAATTCAGCAGATGCAGGGCCTTATCACAGCACAATTTAAGCAATCCTGCCTCATAGACTGCGCCGAGCACGGAGGTGTCTTGCCATTGTGCACCGGGCCAGTGATTTTGCATTTCTTCAAGTAGCGCTGACACCGAATAACTTGGGTCCGAAGGGGGGCCAAAGTTGAACGCTTCACCGCGCAGTGTTGAATCAGAGGCCAAACGCAATGCCAATGTCAGATACCCTGCCAATGGCTCCAAGACGTGTTGCCATGGACGGGTTGCGCGCGGACTGCGAATTTGCAGAACTTCGCCTTCTGACCAGGCGCGAACGGCGTCAGGAATAATTCGGTCCTCAGCCCAATCTCCCCCACCGATCACATTGCCCGCACGGCCCACAGCAATTCGGACTGGCGAATCCTCGCCAAAAAAAGAAGCCGCGTAGCTTCTTATCAAGAGCTCCGCGGCACCTTTTGAACCACTGTAGGGATCTTTACCCCCGAGACGGTCATTTTCACGATAGCCCCAAAATTGCTCAACGTTGTCATAGCACTTATCGCTGGTAATGAAGATCGCCGTACATCGGTGACCAGAAAGACGCAGTGCCTCCAGCATATTTAATGTCCCTCCCGTATTGGTCGCGAAGGTTTCATGCGGATCAATGTACGAGCGGCGAACCAGTGGCTGTGCAGCGAGATGAAAGACAAAGTCAGGCCGATGTTTCTTTATAGCCGACTCACAGACCTGCGGAGAGCGAACATCCCCCCATTCTTGATCCACTCGACCAGAAAAGCCTCCCGCCAAAAAATGAGAGGGCGCAGTCGGCACGCTCGAAGAGAGCCCCACCACCTTGGCCCCAAGTTGCAGCAACCAAGCCGACAACCAAGATCCCTTAAATCCGGAGTTACCCGTGACCAATACTGATGAATTCTGAAAACCTGAAAGCATCTAAATAATCTCAACTACGCAGTCGAAATATTCATTTTTATGCAATTGCCCGCACCCGTGCTTTTGATGGTAGGAAAGCATTCAACCCATCTATATCGCAGGGATGAAATGACTCTGCAAGAATTTTCCGACCTTCTTGGTACAGTTCTGCTCTTTCAGCATCGGACAAATTTAGCAAACGTTGGACCTCCTTTGACAATTCAGGCCCTGTCCGAACTGAAGGAGAAAAACCACCTAAATATGCAAGCGGGTCTAGATCAAGAGCCGATTCGCGATGAACGCGGACAACTGGCACGCCTGCAGCAACCGCCTCGAACATAGTACATGTACTCAGCCCAACCATGACACGAGTATGCGGAAGGATTGAATCCACCGCATCCTTGGTAATCCTAAAGTGCGCCGGAAGTGATGCTAGTCTGGAAGCAGACAAGATGATGTCAATTGTCGTCATGGGGTGTGCCTTCAACATCACGCAGACTGTGGCATCGGAGCCAAAAGCAATGAGCAACTTATCCAACAACTCAACACTGGCGGAAGTCACCATTGATAGAGGCACGAAAATATCTATTGACTTGGACTGGCATCGCAAGCCGTTTAACGTGTCATTTGTCCAAAGGTGTTTGTAGCGCAGCGCGGCTCCCACAACTGCAATATCCGGTGTCAACCCCTCCGAAATTAAGACATCCCTAAAGCGAGATCCATTGCAGACCACACGATCATATGTTGGCGCTATATCTCGCTCCTCTATGGGTGAATACTGGCACAGAAGGTTTGGATAAATAGCACTATGCTGGAAACCAATAAGCTCAACACTGGGCTGATGACTTCTAAATCCGAGAATAAGCATTTTTTCAGGAATCATGTTCTCGAATTCGGCTATCAAAGCCAAGCAATTAACACCGCAATTTCGAAGCCTAAGTGGAAGTCGAAGGTATAAAATTTGAAGCAGCGAGTCAAAGGAGGTTCGTGCTGCCTCGGCCTTTACCAGGGGCGCTATATCGTTTCCCTCAAACCTTAATGGCCCTATCGGTAAGCACGCCGTTCGATAGGCAGTTCGCAGCGCGAAAATATAATCAACAAAGTGATATAACGTGAACGGATTGATAAAATTGGTGGGAGATGATTTTGTCCATGACCAAGCATTCCAGATACTCCTGGTCAGATTAAACATTACAGGTAGCACCAGCACTTCAAACCCATTCCTCTTAAGAAACTCCTCAAGACCAGGAAAATAACGGTCGCGAAAGACGAAGTCTGTTGAAAAGTTTGTTTCGTCTACGAAGGTGTGTAACAGGACAGCGTTTGTCAGGCCAGAAGGAATGCTGCCATTGCTAGCAAATTTGGACTGAAGTGCATGCTTTATTAGTTGCAGTGTTCGAAAAACAAACAATAATTTCGTTACATACCTAGAATTAAGTAATTTACGCTCTAAATGAACCGACGACATTGAGAAAAAATATTCTATAAACTTCGATCTAAATATTTTTCTACCCTTTAACCAATCTACCTGTTGAAGCATCTCCAACATGGCGGCATTGTCTGACACTATGAGTACTGGCCGACACGATTTATTTATTAGTTCTTCAACAGAGGCTAATCGGCAAACATTCTCAAAAAGCGGACTTACAAGAGTGTTCCTTTCGGAAATACGCGATGCCCACCAAGCTGGCTCCGGATGGTTGTGACCTAGCTGAGATAGCCACCGTAGATAGGGCTTCTTAAGACGTTGAGCAGATAATTCCAGTTCTTGAGCAATAGAAATATAGGAGAAGCAATCCCCAAGACCGCTTCTCCAGCGTTGCAACCCTAAGTAGTCGCCGGAAAGGAACATCCAGTCCCAATCAGCATGGTGCGCCAGAGCCCAAGATCGCACCAGTTTTGGGAGCGAAGACTCTTGAACGAGTAAAATCGGCTGCTGAGACTTATTTCTGGATTTCAACTGAGCGCTACCGTGCTCGCATTTCTCGAGCTCCCAACAGTTCATTATGACTTAACCCAGCTCTAACGGCGAAGAAATACGGCAAAAAAGGACGGGGTCCCTACTATAAACTTTATGTTTATCCGCACTCCCGTTCTAATCTGACTAGTAGTCACATTGTTCTCGTGCGGAAATCCCGAGCCATTTCCATGATTCCATCTGTAACATCAACCTTCGGAACCCAACCTAAATCCTTAGTAATAAGGCTTGGATCACCAAAAAACCCAAATTGATCTTGCCTCGTGGGACTCCCCCCTACTACTGGATAGGTCAGCGGATCATAACCGAACGCCCTTATGATCATGTTTAGCAGATCACGGACGTAGGTCTTTCTCCCCGTGCAAATGTTGTATGTCTTGCCGTAAGCCTTTTCGTCTACACATCGATAAAATGCATCTACAGCATCCGACACAAAGACAAGATCCCTGAATCTATCCAACGAACCCCTTACTAGAATGGGTTCATTCTTTGCCACATAGGTCATATATATACTTGCCATTCCTTGCATTAGGTTTTCCATATCCTGCCCGGGCCCATAGATATTAAAGAGCCTGAGTGATGTGTAATTAACACCGAAATTTGCATATATCCTGCACAAAGCTTCTGAAGCAAATTTTCCTACGGCATATGGAGAGGGAAGATCAATTGACGCCTCTTCGGTAATTGGCATCTGGGCGTTATTTCCATATAAATTTACCGAGCTAGCAAACACGATCTGTTTAACTTTCTGCCTCATGGCCCAATCTAACAGGGTCATAGTGGGGAAAATATTAGCCTTAAGATCATACAATGGTTGATCAAATGAGCTCTCTTGTCCTACGTGAGACGCCAAATGGAATACAACGTCGAAATCTTCGTTTGGGAGCTGAGACCCAGCGCTTTCGTGAGATAGATCCATCCACTGAAAACGTGCTTTATTTGGTACATTTGTTCTGTATCCTGATGACAAGTTATCCAACACCAGCACATCCCAACCTTCCGACAGCAAACGACGCGTCAAATGAGACCCGATAAAACCGGCACCACCTGTAACAATTGCTTTCATTGATTATTCTATTTTTTAGCGACAATGAAAAGATGACTAGCTATTCCAAGTCGCTCAATCTCAGCATTAAAGTGCGCATGAAATGCACGATCAAATGCGTTGCCTGAGTCAAATCGACCAGGAGCCCCACTTTTAATCCATTGGAAAATGTTATCTATTTTGTATTTATGTATATAGTCTATGTTCACACTGCTAAAGCCAGCATCCACAAGCAGTCGAAGTGATGAGTTTTTGTTGAAATAATTGACATGTGCCACTTGAAAGTAAAATGGCTCATATTGAGTTGGGCAGATGAATCTGACTACGTCATCTAGATTGGGCATCGAAAGGTACAGTGAGCCTCCCGGTTTTAATGAGTGATAGATGTCGGCAGCAAATTTTTTAACATCAGGTATATGTTCGATCGTATCAAAGGAAACGGCTACATCAATTATTTCGGAATGCGACTCTAGGAGTTTTTCAGCATATGGAAAGCATAAATGGCCGCAGTTCGACAAATAGTCGCGATATTTCTGTGATGGTTCAATGACGATTGTGCTTTTGGCAATAGATTTGATAGCATCAATAAATATCCCAGGACCGGCTCCGAAGTCTGCAATTACCTTATTGCGGATATTTTCGATACCAATTCTATTGATGCGTCCGTGTTGGTCTGGATCGAATTTTTCTCGCATCGAGTAAATATCAATTTGATAGTCAAAATTTTCTCGATAAATATTGGTTTCATAAAATTCTTCAATATTGTCTGGGCAACGATTCAAGAAAACGAAATCGCATTTAGAACAATGGATGACCCGATGTCCTTCAATAAAGTCAGATCCGATACCCCCTGAACGTATTGGGCCGCTATAAATGACGTTTAATTCGTCTGATTCGCCACATATGGAGCAAACCCTAGAATTTAATGAATTGTTCCTAATCATGAAAATGCGCTTTATCTGCTAGTAAGTAGTTGTGGCGATTTAAGGTCTTGGCTTTAGCCGGAACCATCTGGGCCCATAGTGATATTGCCCCTCCTGTACGACGTTTAATCCAGCTTTCTCCATCGTTAATCGATGCTCCATGGGCGTACGCAAGTACCCCCATAATTGCCCCTGTTTCCTCAAACCAAGGCGGGAAGCCAACCACAAAGACAGATAAAGCGTCGTACCTTTAAACGATGTATCTGGGGTGAAGACGATTGTTAGAAGAAAGTCTTTGATCCCCGAATATCTGATAGACCTCAGAAATTCAAGGTATTCATCATCAGTGAATACATAGTCGATACTGGCTGCATATGCAAAATCAAAGCCTGCCGGATCTGGGATTGCGTCTGGAAATTGGCCATGCACCAAGTCAATGCGATCTTTATTCACCCATTGGCTGCAGGCAATGTTAGGCTCTAATGCAACTATACTTCCCTGATAGCCGTGCTCATCTACGAGCTGCTGTTCAATATATCCGTTTCCACACCCAATAGAGAGAACTCGACTCCTCTCACGAATTAATGTTGCAAGGTGTTCCGCGACTTCCCGTTTCCCGCTCTTCCAGTCATCGGGAAGTTCATCGTAACTTTTATACCTTCGAAAAAATGCGTCATAAAAATGTGCGTAGAAATCGCTAGTAGCTAGATTACTAGAACTCAAATCGGCAAAGCTCGAAAACTCAATACCAAACCACTCTTTTTGATATAATTTTCGCATTGATGATATCCTTTACGACGCGCTATAAATAGCTTACTGCGGGCCTTGGTGAGTCTAAACCTGCAATAGCCGCGCGTCCCATTGCCAAAACTGCTTCCTCCGTACTCCCCCCGATATGACCTGTAGCGATAAGACTTGGAAGATTGAGGAGCTCAGCATCATGGGGAGGCTCCTCTTCGAATACATCCAGTGCAGCTCCAGCCAACAAACCTTCTTTCAGGGATTGTTTTAGGGCTACTTCGTCTATTAGCCCTCCCCTTGCCAAATTTAATAGACAAGCGCCCTTCCGGATCTTGCCTATGCGCTCTGCATCAAACATTTTACGGGTCGAATCATCTAAGGGGAGATGAAGTGTCACCACCTCGGATTCAGCGAGTAGCTCCTCAAGAGAGACCGGCTGCACTCCATTAGCCTGATAAAAGTCCGGGAAGTCCTTAATGTCGTTTGCTAGAATCCGGCAGCTAAAAGCGCGCAGCAAAATGGCGACTTCCTTGCCAATGTGCCCACACCCAACAATTCCAACCGTTCTTCCGGTCAATTGACGTCCTAGCAGTTGTCGCCACTCACCGGCCCTGACTTCCGCGTGACTTTCCGCTGTTCGATGAAGCAAAGCGATTGCTGCAGAGACCACCAACTCCGCAACAGAGCGCTTATTCACCCCACCCGTCCAGCCCAATTGCACACCGTATTGGCTCAGTGCTTGAAGGTCAATCATGTCTAAACCGACACCGTATTTACCAATGACTTTGAGCTGAGGTAGCCTGGAAATCACGGCAGCATTGATTTTCTCAAGAGCAGTGATTGCTTTATCGTGCCCTTTGAGAAAAGCGACCAATTCGTCGCCTTCCATCTGCCGGCCGCTATCGTTGAAGGTAACGTGCTCGTACTTTGCAAGTAGTTCGCTGCGGAGTACGGTATTTTTGGAAAAGGAGCGGGAACATACCGCCACACGATCTGTCTTATTCATGACTGTAAAGTCTCGACAAATTGTTTGCATTGGTTTCGGAATAGTTCATCCGGCGGCACACCGACACGCTTGATCTCCGCATGGTCCCCCACCGGAAATATCAACATCAGCTCTGTCGCTGTATTCTTCTTGTCTTTCATCAGCGCACCCATCATCAGATCCACTGGAATTGGAATATTCTTGAAGTCTTGATAATTTTCCTGAAGAACACCATGCATTCGATCGCGGTGTTGGTCAGAAAGAAGGCCACGGTCAACCGCTATATGGTTTGCCATATCCATCCCCATACTGACAGCAACACCATGAGGTATTGCAAAATGCGTAGCAGACTCGATGGCATGCCCAAAACTATGGCCATAGTTGAAGATATTCCGTATTCCTTGGTCGAACTCATCGATTTCGATATATTTTTGCTTGATCAACAAAGCAGCCCGAATATAGGCGATCAATACTTGACGATCAGATATCAAGCGAGAGAAATCGACCTTGAGTTTGTCAAAAGCCTCCTGACCGGCAATGGCGTGCACTTTCAGAATTTCTCCAATGCCGGACTGCACCTCCTTTAGCGCTAGCGTGTCTAAAAAGGCAGGGCAAATCCATATCTGGCTCGGGGGATTAAAGGTACCCAAGATATTCTTGACCGGACCAAGGTTAATCGAACTCTTTGAACCGATGCAGGAATCCGCTTGGGCTAGCAGTGTAGTAGGAACGAAACGCCATTCAACCCCCCGCAGTAAGGTACTGGCAATAAAGCAGGTGATATCCTGGATAATGCCTCCGCCGATAGCTACCAACACGTTACCGCGCCGTATTTTGCTCCCAACCAAACGTTCGATAATGGGGATTATGCGTTCAATTGATTTATTCTCTTCGGTTGCTTCGATAATAATTGTTTTTGGTTCGGCTAATACCGCAGCGAGCGGTTCCGCATAAAGGCGGGCGATGTTGGCATCGACCAGGAAAAATGGCACTCCCTGCGCCATAGGGGAAATGTTGCGCAACAGATCGGGGACAAAAGAGGCCGTGTAGGGACCGCTTCTGGATTGAATCGTCATTGGTTCAAACACGGACAAACCCTCCGTCAATGACCAGATTCTGACCACTTATGTAGCTATTCTCGGGGCCACAAAGCCAACACACTAATGATGCGATTTCTTCAGCTTGGCCGAGACGACGGGCCGGTACTCGACTTGCCAACTCCTCTATCCCCTGCGCACCAAGTACATTACGTGTCAGTTCGGTATCAATAAAGCCGGGAGCTACGCAATTCGCCAGGATACCGTACTGAGCAACCTCTGCCGCCAAAGCGGCCGTCATGCCGTCAATCGCGAACTTACTGGTGGAGTACGATGCGCGGTATTCCTTACTGATCTTCCCAAAAACAGAGCTCACGTTTACGATCCGTCCCCAGCTTTTTTTTTGCATGTGCGGAATGACAGCCTGACAAAGACGAAATGGAGCGCGAACATTTATTAATTGAATGCGATCAAAATCCTCCGGCACAATTTCAATAAATGGCGCAATTTTGTTAATTCCGGCGTTATTTACCAATATATCAAAATCAGAGCGGCTAACTTGGGCAGCGAAGCGTTCAGTTGCTTCAATGTCCGCGAAGTCAACCGAAACATAATCTGTTCCACTCGGACCTGAACCCCCAGAAGAAGATCCGGTAACGGTAACAAGAGCGCCCCCCTCGACCAACCGTGCAGCTATCGCAGCACCAATTCCACGAGTGCCACCCGTCACTAAAGCCTTGCGTCCTGCAAGTTTCACGGCTCGGACCTTACTTCAGCCGTCTCGGCACGGCAGACTTGCATCAAGAATCCACCAATCAAATGATCAAGAATCATGTGCGCATCCTCAACCGGACCATACTCACCCTTTCCGGTCTGCACATGAACTGACGTCTTCACTATTTGACGAAGCCGGCCGCCATCGAAACCGGACAAGCCTACTGTGTGTCCGCCATTAGAATTGGCGTACTCAATTGCCTTTATGACATTCGGTGAATTTCCTGATGCCGAGATGCCAACAACGACATCCCCCTCGCGAAATTGGTACTTTAACTGGAGCAGAAAAATGTCATCGTAGCTATAGTCATTGGCGATTGCAGTCATCACTGCAACATTGTCAGTCAGGCTGACAGCTCTAAATGGTTTGCGCGTGCTTCTTGTGCCTACCGCAATATCGTTGGCGAAGTGGCTCGATGTTGCCGCACTCCCGCCATTGCCTAGAAAAAACACGGTATTCTCTGAATCTCTTGCTCTTAGCAATATTTCAATGAAAGATGCAATGGCATCGGCGTCAAGTGATCGAAGTATTTTACTGAGATGTGCAATGTAGCCTTTGGCAAAATTTGCCGGCGAGCCTGATGATTGAAATAAATTTTCGATTGCGTTCGTCATTTCTTATCCTAATTTTTGTTTGCGGCAGTTTCCATGAACCGGGCTGACCACTCATTGTCAGCGTGGTAAATTCGTTCGACCAGCTCCATCGTTTTATACGCATCAGCGGATGAACCGTTTTCTATCGGCGTTTTATTAACAATACAGTCTACGAATGCAGCAATTTCATCCGGCCAAGAATGGTCGGTGTTGTAACGGGTCATTTGCTCTTTTGGATCACCGCTATCGTTCTCACCTGCATACATAATCGTGATCGTCTCAGCACCATAACTGCGACTGTTTGTGAGGATGCCGGATAACAGAATGGCCCCTCGCGTTAGCGTAATATCAAGTTGGAACCGATGACGCCACTGGGTTGCAGATGAATGCAGCATCCCTACCTTACCATCGGGGGTGCGCATAAGTGCATACGCGTTATCTTCAACATCGTGATACCAGAAGTCATTTTTTACGAAGCTGTATACATCAGAGAACTCTCCTGCAAACAATCGCATCATGTCAACCATGTGAATACCTTGATCAAGCAGAATTCCGCCACCTGCCATGCTGCGCTGCGTACGCCATTCGTTAGTGTCAAAGCGAATAATCTTTGACTTGCCATATACGCCACGTAGGTCACGAACCTGACCTAATTCACCACTTGTGATTATTCGGAGGGCATCTTGAATCGAGTCATGGTAACGATGGTTAAATCCGTACATCAGTCGCTGTTCTGGATGACGCTGTTCACACTCGATCACAGTGCGAAGATCGTCGAGAGTTCGTCCTGGCGGCTTTTCGCAAAAAACGTGTAACCCTCGTTCCAAACCTGCTACCGTTACTATCGGTGAGAGGTAATTTGGTAAACAGACGAAGAGAATGTCCAACGACTCGGTCAAGAGCTGTTCGTAGTGTGAATAGAAGCGGGTACCATCATCAAAACTACCCGCACTGGTAAAATCTTGGTCACAAACCGCAACGACTTGAAGCTTGGGATGAAGATTCGAAAATCTGTGGCGTACTTTCCCTATGGTTCCATATCCGGCGATACCGACTCTTAAGTTACCACCCATATTTAACGCCCTTTGGACATCTCTTGGTACCAGCCGAATGCAGTATCCAAACCATCTTTCAATATGGCACAGTCGACTCGATAGGAAACAAAACGAAACCCAGCGTCAATAAGCAGTTCCATGTAGTCTCGGTCACGTGCGACCGAACCCGCTGCCAAGCCACAGTCTTCGATTAGCTTGACGTAGTCGCGCATAATCCGAACAACCTTTGGATTCATCAAGTCACCAGGGACACCACAGGCTTGCGACAAGTCATATACGCCCAAGTAAATCATATCTAAACCCGGGACTCTGGCGATTTCTGGAATGTTGCGTATGCCCTCTTCACCTTCTACAAGTACACCTACAAGCATCTGTTCGTTTGCATATTGAAGTTTAGCTGGTAGATCGCGGTCCGAATAACCGTGATTCCTTGTAAAAGGAGACAGCCCCCGATTACCCTCTGGGAAATATTTGCATGACTTAACGATTCGTTCGGTTTGAGCAGCTGTTGCCACCTGTGAAATCAGGATCGATTGCGCCCCAATTTCCAGAGCATGCAGAACATGAGGTGCGTGATCTTCGGCGAGACGGATAATCGGCTCAATGCCGCCAGCCTCTGCAGCATAGAGTTGGTTTTCAGCGGTTTCGAATGTCGTAGGACCGTGCTCAAGATCGACGATCACAAAGTCAAGTCCAGTGGATCCTATAACATTCAGTACTGCAGGTGACGAAAGCATCGACCATGTACCAAATACTCGCCCCCCAGACTTCAGGGTCTGCTTAATTTTGTTGATTTTTCTCACTTACTTACCTTCCTGAATAACGTGAATAAAAAGGGTCACTTCGCATCGCATTTTCCGCTTCAATGCGGTCTGACTCCGTATCTACTGAGATACTTTGGAATCTGGAACGGATTGCACGAACTTTTACCCCATGCTCGACCGCTCGCAGAAGTTCAACGGACTCAACAATCTCATAAGGCATCATTTCCAGTGACTCGAAGTCGACCAAAAATTTTTTTCGGAACGGCATAATTGCCACTTGCTTCAAACGAGGGCCAATTTCGTTGCGCGTATTGGATGGCACCGGACTCCGAGTCATAAATAAAATGTCATCGAACTTATCGATGAGAACCTTAACCTCGTTTGTGTCAAGCCATTCGCTCTCTGTCGCAGGGGCAACAAGAGTACCGAGTTGGATTTTAGAATCCCTCAATAGCGGCTCGACGGCAAGATCAATCATGTCCGGATGAACGAGAGGCTCGTCGCCCTGTACAACTACAACGATGTCGTCGTCCGCCAAATCAAGTTGCTTGCAAGCTTCTGCAACCCGTAAGCCCGGCCTCGCAATATCAGGATGAGTCATCAATACTTGGCCACCAAATTTCTCGACAGTCTCTCGAACAACATCGTCACACGCAGCGACGAAAATATCATCAATATTTCTTGCTAGTAGGCATCGCTTATACACGTGCTCAATCATAGGCATACCTAAGATCTTGCAGAGAGGCTTGCCGGGAAATCTCGATGCTCCCATTCGGGCAGGAATTCCAATAATTACCCTCATCTTAAATCCTCTTTCCTACGGCTAAATTATTGCTTGAAAGTACGAAACGATTGGTCAATTCGCCTAATCCAGAAATCCGTGCTGTGTAGATATCCCCATCACCGAGAAAGCGCATTCCAACGGTATCCGGTGGGTTACCGGTCAGCACCAAATCCCAAGGATTTAACGTCATCCAGGTTGACAACCACGATACGATGCGCGGCCACTGCCAAAACATCTCGCTCGATCGTCCGCGCCGAATAACTTCACCATTTTGTACGGCTTCAATTACGCAATCGGAGGCATCAAACTCCGTATCGATCCACGGCCCCACCGCGCAAAAATCATCTGGGCACTTTGATCGCGCCAGATGGTGGTCCCGATGCTCGACATTTTCTACGGATGTATCATTCGCAATTGTGAACCCGAGAACACCCTCACGAACCTCAGATTCGGTGATATTACGCATGCGCTTACCGACCACGACTGCGAGTTCTGCTTCACCCCACCATGGCAAATCGGGAAAGGGGTTTACAACGGTCTGGTCCGGCCCACAGATGCATGAGGGTGGTTTAACAAACACTAATGGCTCCGACATGGTGGGAGAAAAATTGTCTATGCCTGGAAAATTGATCGCAACACAGACGATCTTGCCCGGTAGACACGGAGCGACTAACTGTATGTCGGAGATCTTCGCAACAAATTTCCCAATCTGAGTATTTTTCGAAAGAATATCCCCGTTCAATTCGAACACTGACTCGGTAATGACCACACCATACCGCGCGGACATTGAAGGATCGTCAGTAACATAACGGACAATTTTCATCGAGAATCCTTATTGAGTTCTTTTCCTGCTATATCGTCCAACAACCAAGTGGCGAATTTCGCATATCTTACTGGCAGTTCCTGCACTGATCCCTCCTCATTGATTACTCGAGAAAGCACTTTGCCTTTCTGAGCTCCAGTGGCGAGTAAAAATATAGTTTTGGCGTTCGAGATTACCTTTGGCGTTACTGTCAAGCGATCTGCCGGAGGTTTCGGTCCCTGGACTGGCATAACTAAACTATCAAACTCAGTCGCCACGATATCACCAGGAAAAATGGATGCCACATGACCATCCTCTCCCATTCCTAGCATTAGGACATCAATGCGACTCGGTAGCAACTGTGCATAGCTCATAGATGCAGCAACACGATCAGTGTTATTTACGTCCATTGGATAAATTTTGACGTGCTCAGGAATGCCGCACGGAAATAACGACAGACATGCCGTGCCATAGTTGCTATCGCGATGACTTAGAGAAACAAGACGCTCATCGCAAAAAAAATATATTATATTTTTATGGGGGAAATCGTGCAGCGTGGCCCAATACCGATAAATATTTTGCACTGAATTCCCACCCGTAAGCATTAATGAACATTCCCCTTTCACACGAATGGCGGTCTCAATTGCGGCCTGTATTGCCATACCAGCCTGTCGAGCCCAATCATTTGGAAAGACCTTAACCACCGGCGCTTGCGGCGTGCTGTTATTTGAAAGATTAACGCTGGCCATTCCGCACCTTTGGATAGATACGAGAGGCATAGGTAATAAAGTCGTGCCTGGTAATCCCAACCAATGAGGGAACAAGCCATACGAATGCGAGTAGCATTGGTAAGTACAATAGTCCTGACAGCATCATTTGTTGTACGAAATTGGCACTAGTGTCTTCGAAATACCACCGGGTTAATTCAGAGGCAAACCAACCTGCCCCTATGCATCCTAAGCCGCTGACTGGCTGATAAACCCAGTCGAATTTGATATTCAGACTTCTCGCCAAATAAATTGCTGTGACATTCACTCCAATAAACTGCATTGCTACCATTTTTCCAGCTAGCCCGATCGCTTCAAGGCCAAACCCTGGAATAACCGATGTGCTTGGTACCAATACAATGTAGCAGACCACAAGACTCGAGATCATGAATGCCATACCAAGGATCACCTGAGCACGAATTCGACCGGTCGCATAAAGCATTGTCCCCCCGATCATCCCCATAGACTGATGCATCGGGTAGAGAAACATGACAGCCAGAACTACAGATCCTCCGACGTATGCAGGGCCAAGCGTTAAGATTATTATCTCCTCAACCCAAGGAACCAGAAAGCCAGCAACTGTCGCTGAAACAAAAAAAAGCCCCCGCGAAACCCGACGATATAACGAAGCCACACGCTCATTTTTACCTTCGTGGTTGGCTTCTGCGATCTCCTTCCAGAAAACGTTCAGGAATGATGACGCGGCAATCCCAGCGATAGCGCCAAATTGGTAGGCAACTGAATAGTATGCTTGTTGTACGCTACCACCGTAACTCTGCAGTAGCCACTTATCCGCAAATTCATGAACAAATCCCAGCCACTGGTAGGGGATTAACGGCAAACAATACCTTCCGAACTCTTTGAGCACCTCGATTAATCGGTCCTCCCCGTCTTGCGATTTAGGGAAACGCAACTGCGTGGCAACCACGCAGATCGCAAGTGACCACTCTAGGATCATTACGCCGTAAATCAAGCGAATTTCTAACCAGCCCTGTGTCCAAGCGATGGCCATCAAAATAAAATGTAAAGATGTCGCAGACAGCGCCGTGCCTTGAACCAACTTGGTTAATCGTTGTGACTCACCCATCTGCATAATTACAGCCCACATAACAGACTGGAGGAAAACAACGATGAAGGCCATTAGTACCAGCGAGCGCTGCTCCCCTTTCCAGATGAGATCTATCCAAGCGACAGGAAAAAATACCCCTATCAGTAGTAAAGGAAGAAAAAACTGCACGGCTAACCAACCCGAGAACCAGCCGACAAATCGGCTGCTGCGCTGACGTTGGGATAGAAACGTAAAAAACGCGGTACTACTACCAACCTCTAGCAATCCGCGTACGGCCAAAAATGTTCCCAACAGAAACATCATTCTCCCGTATTGTTCGGGCCCCAAACCGCGTGCAACTATTAGCCCCGTGGCAAGACCGACCCCAGCTTTCAACAGATTCGTCATTAAGCTAAAAGAAAAACGGGAGACGACAGACTGTGATGCTAACAGCGTCATTAATGCATTTGGCGTTTCATGATGGAATTGCGCCCGATCAGATCATCATCGCTGATCCTACGAAACAACTTTTCCATTACATTCAAAGGACTTTTGGGGATATAGGCATAACGATCGCAGAACTCTTTCCTTCCGGCCTGCACTTCTGAACTTCCCCACCAACCTGCCACATTGCGCCACACTTTCCCCATCTGCTGGGCTGCGCCCTCTGGCGTCTCGTGATAAATGCCCGCTGATTTCAGCCTCTCGAAATATGGAACGGCGCTATCTCGTAGCTCCCAGTGGGTTGGATTCCAGAACATTAGTGTTGGAAAATTCAGTGACATTGACTCCAGATACGTTGTCGCGTTGTACGTGCTAATGCATATCCTTGCTCTTTCCATTAGCGAATACATCGAAAGCGACCCCCCATCTAATTGGACATTAGGGAATCTATCCTTCCAACGGCGTCTTTGGCCCCAGCCAAATTCTTCTGGAAATAAACGCACCAGCAATTGATCACGCAAATCCTGAGGCAACGCCGCTACGAAGCGACACTGATCCTCGAAGTAATTCATCCATTGGCTAGCTACCGGCGTACTGTACATATGGTTACTATTGCGCGGCAAAACCATTTCAACCATCAAGACGACGCCGTCATTGTCTGGGACAATTTTGTTTCCGAAATTCTTTAGGGCACCTACTGGTTCTAGTTTAGTTTCGTTCCCCTCATCCCAGCCCCACGTCAGATATCGATCACTGATCGCTATTTCGTGTTCCTCAATGTAGGTCCACCTTGCCATACCATAATTGCCGCCGTGCTGACCCACGATCATCGGGGTACCACTTTGAACCTTGGCAGCTGACCAAGCTTTAAAGACATCATCCGTGCTGAAAGAGTTGCTTGTAAATATGACGCAAGGTGATTTTGGCCAAGATAGACTTTCGGTCAAAGCAACCAGTGTCTGATAACCCTCCAAATAAGTTGTCGGGATATGACCGGGAATCAATTCACGCACCAATGTAGCAAATTCGTCGTGGTTTTCGTTCGAGGAAATCAGCCACCGCCGCGCTTCGCGATCAAATGCACTGACAGGTGCAGCAACCGGTCGCCATAACTTTGGTATCTGGCCAAGCTTCGCTTGTAACCACAAGTCTTGTTTTATTCCGAGATAGGATGAGATGAAAAAGTACTCATCATCGCGGCAAAAAGCGCCGGAAATGTAACTGGCCACACTTGCCAAACTGCGTTTCAGTCGACGTGTTGGACTTACCGAATTTGCAATACGCGGGGCGTCAAATTTCACTTTCTCCGCGCCAACTCTTTCAAAAGGCACACCCATCCACTCCAGGACTTGACCGTAAATCAATTCGTTCCAGGAATCACCGGTATACTGAGCGACAAACGCCGCCATATCATTGGGCACAAGATCACCATCACTGTGACTAAGTACCCGCACGCCGGAAATCTCATTGTCACACAATGCTTGCCGGAGCATTGCCCATCGATCAAACAGCATCTGAATGAAATAGCCAAGCCATGGCCCGACAATAATTCGCCAGTAACGCACCGAATGATCGACGTTATGCAACTCATTCAGTCGGGTCGCGAGGGCGCCTAGAAGTTCTTCATAGAGCGATCGCAGATACAAATAGTCGTTATGTAATTTTTTTCGATCGTCCCAGTGATAGGGGGCTACCAAGGCATCGCGTTTCTCCCATGCCGATTTTCGCTCGTAGAGACGGCACCATTCGCCGAGAAACAACACAGGTACGTCATCCGCCGGCCAAGTCTGTTCCAGTGCCGTCGTGACAAGGAAACGAGCTACCACGTGCTGCGGCCCCCGTCCATCACGATGTTTTGACCATTCATATATCCGGAAGCGTCCGAGCAGAGAAATTGAACTGCGGCACGATATTCATCACGCTGTGCCATACGGCCCAACGGAATCAATGTTGACAAGCGTTGTACAAACTCTTCGCCCTGTCCGTTAAATACTCCGCCAGGGGAAAGTGCGTTAGAACGCACCCCTTTATCAGCCCAGTAAGTCGCCAGATAGCGGGTTAAACCAACTAAGCCCGCCTTGATGACCGAATAGGTTACCGGCTTAACTGGCTGTAACTCTTCTGACAAACCCTCCTTGCGGTAGAGGCGTTGATCAGGAGAGAAAATCGACAGGTCGGAGGCGATGTTGAGGATCACGCCCCCGTTACCATCTCTGGCCATCGCCGTGCCAAATACCTGGCTACAAAGAAATGCACCGGTTAGGCCAACCGCGAGCTGCATGTTCCATTGATCTAGCGGAAAGTTCTCCAGACGCGAGGTTTCAAAAACCCCTTGCTCGCCTTTCACCTTGGGATCGATGGCAGCATTGTTGACCAAGATGTCTATACGCAGCCCCTCCGCCCAAAGCGTCTCGGCTACGGCGCGAATCGCTTGCGGTTGAGACACATCCATAACTTGTGTAAGGATTCCGGCCCGGTCGAAGTGTTTCGCCAGTTGGTTGCGAGCCTCATTCAAAGACGCCTCGCCTATATCAGTCAGTAGCACTTTTGCACCACTTTCCAGCAATGCGGCGGCGTGCTCCATGCCCAACAAGCCGACTGCGCCGGTAATCAGCGCCGTTTTGCCGGTCAAATCAAATTTCTCAAACGCCATTTTGTTTACTGTTCCAGTCAAGTCAAACGATCATCAACCATGCACTTGACCACCATCCAGCGTCCACACGCTGCCGCTCGCGAAACTACTGCGCGGCGAGGCCAAATAAGCCACTAGGTTGGCAACATCGACGGGGGTGCCCAGGATGCCGAGGGCGACGTCCTTTGCAAGCATCGTTTGCACCGCAGGCACGTCTTCGGTCAGTTTGCGTGACCAAACGGAGCCGTCGAAAAGGATGTTGCCCGGTGCGACGGCATTGATGCGCACACCCTGCTTACCGAGCGGACGGGCGATACCGCGTACATAGGCGTGCAGAGCAGCTTTGGCAGAGGAATAGGTGATGGGGGCACCGGGTATCACTTCCAGCCCACAGATGGACGAGACGCACACAATGACCCCCTTGCTTATAGTCAATGCATCGAGAGCGGCCTCTACGCTGTTAGTCGCACTCCATAGGTTCAAGGCAAACACCCGTTGCCATTCTTCAGCGGTTTCATTACCGGGAGAAACGGAACGGCCGCCGCCTACGTTGCAGACCAGAATGTCCAGTCGGCCAAACGTGCTGAGAACTTCGTTGACGACTTGCCGCGCCTCAGCCGGTCGGGTGACATCGCCTGTCACACCAATGGCGCCAGTGAGCTGAGCGCTCGCGGCAGCTAGGTCTAACGAATTGCGTGCATTAAGCGCCACGCGACAGCCTTCGGCGTGCAAGGTTTGAGCAATGACCCAGCCGATGCCTTTTGAGGAACCGGTGACGAGTGCTACTTTTTCTGAGAGGTCAAGTTGCATGCTTCAACACTCGGCGCTGGCGGAACGGCGATTCAGCACCAAAATGCTCATTTGTCTGCCGCCAAACCGTATTGCCACATCCATTGCTGCGTCATTTCCCAGTAGCTATGCAACACTTCCGCGTGATTGCCTTCAGCAGCGCGTGCGGTTTGCAGGATGAAATTGCCTTCATAGTTTTGTTGCGCAAGCGCGGCAAATACAGCGTCGAAATCGGCACTGCCTGTCTTCAACGGCACGGTAGTGCCACCCAGTACGCGATCCTTGACATGCACATTAACCACACGCACGCCGTAGGCAGCAAACTCGTCAGCCGGGTTGAAGCCGAGGGCGGCACTGTTACCGATGTCGTAATTGATACCAAACTGTTCGGCCGGCAGGCGTGCGATGAAACGCGCAAGATCGGGCGGTGTGAAATCGGACTCGAAAATGACCTGCAACTGGTGTTCTGACAGAAAGGGTTGCTGTGCCAAAAGAAAATTGATGAGAGTATCTTCTTGCTCGGCCGTATCCAATCGGCCGTTATCTACCAAGGGCACGACAATCATGCGGATACCTACGGCAGCACATGCACTACCAATCGCCAAAAAATCAGTCTGCAATTCAGTACGGGCTTCGCCGCTGGCTTTCCAGAACGGTGCCTGCATAAAGCAATCCCCCGTCAAAGAGGGAATCGAAATATCATACTGCTGGCACAGTGCTCGAATTTTTTCCTGGCCATCAGCTGTCATCAGCGGATTCTCGTAAAGCCGCTCCTGATCCAGCGTCCATTCCATTAAATGCAGATCAATCGCTGCGGCAGCCGGGAATTCATTTTTCCAGTCGCGCCAAGGGAAAGCCTGAATCTCCCCGTTCACGCGCTCGCACAAACGGCCTTGCATGAAGCCGATTGTCTTATTGGGAGCACTCATTCGATTAGCTCTTTAGGCTTCTTAGACTTTAATGAGCTCGATAGAAGCATGATCTCCTTTGAGAAGCGAACCCATTTACTGCGCTTTTTGAGTAGCGCCGGCGAAAGCAGGCGGGTTATCTCCGCCAACGGGATGGCAACTGATGCCATCCCGTGCCAAGTGCTTGGAAGTTGACGAAAAAACTCAACTTGCACTTCCTCAAAACCATGAATGATCTGAATGTCGCGTAGCGATTCCAACATGAATGGAGTGCGATGCGAGTAGTCTTCGAAGTAAATGCGGTAGTTGTATTCCCAAGCCGGACAGAGGGTGATAGCCAGACCACCCGGCTTGAGCACACGATACATTTCTCTCATTAATCTTTCCGGATAATGGAAATGCTCAATCACCGACTTTGAATAAACAACATCAAAGAAGTTGTCCGGATAAGGTATCCCGTCATTCTCAACATCGGAGTTCCTCAACTCAGCTTCGGGGCAATATTTTCGTGCTGCTCTAGATTGATCGACAGCATGACCGCATACTCCGCAGTTAATAAACCCTTTAAGAAACTCACCTCGACCGCAACCAATGTCGAGAAAGTTTGCCCCTTTTTCAATGCCGTAGCGATTAAATAGGTAACTGGCAAGTTGTTGAGGATATTCCGTAAGTGGTCGATCGGCTTCGTTATAAATCACATCAACGTAATCGCGCTTGTTTGTATTCATTTTTTGATAACCTCAACCAGCTCCAGCAAAACACCTTCAGGACCGGAAGCGTAGATAACTTTTACCTGCCCATCTGGTGATAACTGTGGTTCCGCTGGAACTGAAGCGCCAACCAGCTTTAGCCGGCGAAGCGTTTCTTCTAAATTCTGTACCGTCAGTGCGATGTGGGTGAAGCCCGTGGAATAAGGCCTCCCCTCCCAACGTTGCTTATCCGGGTGTGAATGAAAATACAATAATTCCAATAGATTACCGTCGGGAGCCGCCAACTTTGCGGTCGTTATCCTGACATCCTTCAACCCCATCATTGCATCAATGTGAGGGCCGGACTCCTCCATCTGGCGCGAAACCACAAATCCCATCGTGTCGCACCAAAACTTAAGGGATTTCTCAAGGTCAGCAACGACAAGACCTACATGGCGAATTGCAGTGGTCATTCAGCCGCCACTTCTGCAATCGACTCAGCGAGAACAGCGACTCCTTCGAGAAGTGCTTCGTCGGTAATTGTCAGTGGCGGCCCCAACTTAATGGACTCGCGGCCGGTGTGTACCACGAGAACGCCTTTTTGCATGCAGCGCTCTGCCACTCTGCTGGTAAATGGGCCATCTGCCTTATTCGTTCCTGGATCCTGGAACAGAATGGCCATAATCATTCCGTTGCCCAGGATCCAAGAAATCCGGTCCGGGAATTGTTTTTGAATGGATTCCAGTGAGTCACGGAACAGCTTGCCTTTACGTTCGGCTTCAGCAACTAGATTGCGCGATTCCAACTCCTCCAGAACGGCCAGACCGGCAGCACACACCAGCGGGTTGGCGGAGTGGGTGCTGCTCATATTGCCCACTTCCGGCAGGTCCATGATCTCTGCTCGACCAATAACGCCAGAAAGAGGCACTCCTCCACCCATCCCTTTTCCGGTACAGATTAGGTCAGGGGTCACATCGTAATGTTGGAAGCCAAACTTCCTACCTGTCCGGCCAAAGCCAGCCTGCATTTCGTCAAAAGCTAGCAAAAAGCCATGCTCGCGACAGACCTTTTCAATGGCTTGTACAAAATCCTTCGGGTAAAAGACGGCGCCCCAGCCCTGAAAGGTTTCGAGCATGAAGCCGCAAACATCCTGCGACAAATCGATGCCTTTGGCTGCCAGTTGCTCGAGCCCCTGCTCCAGAAACTCGGCGCCGCTTCGACTCTCAAGCTGCCATGGGTAGGGGAAAGGAATGTGGTGGATATCTGCATCCTGGTAACCAATCCATGCGCGCTGGCCTAGATTGCTGCTCATCATCTGAGCACCGAGCGTTCGGCCATGCCAATTATTTTCAATGCAGATGATACCTCGGCGGCGTTTGTTGGCCTGCTGACCGTGCATACGCATGAGCTTCAGTGCTGCTTCAGTGGCTTCTGTACCCGCAGACAACAGGAAAGCTTTTTCAAAAGGCTCGCCAGCAAAAGAGATTAGCTTTTCAAGGTATTTGGCGCGGACCGGATTAGCATAGGCGTAACAACTGTAAAGCGGGCGTTCGAGCGTATCCTTAATTGCCGAGGTAACGCGAGCATTTGAATGCCCTACGTTCGCGACGAAAATCGTCGAAGTGAAATCGATCCAGCGGTTGCCTGCGATATCGTAAACGCTGGAATCCTCAGCACGCTCCCACACCAAAGGTAGTTGGCCATGCATTGAGCGCGACTCAACTTTATCGAGTCGTTTAAAGACTTCGGCTGTTCCTGGAGCGGGTATCGCCGTTTGTATACGCCGATGTTGAGTTTTCAGTTTAGGTACTTCTTGTGGAATGAGGGAAAAGCTATGGCCGGACATAATGGTTTCTCACATAAAAAGTCTGTTGGCGAATTCAGGGTGGTTTTTTAGTTCCATTTCAAGCATAGAAAAATCCTCTTCGGAATCCACTTCATTAACTATTGGAGTAACAAACGGCAATACGTGGTTACCGTGAATTAGTTGCATTTTCCGAATGAAAGCAGTGGATAAAACGTCTACGTAACCGTTTGCGACGTATGTCGTCGGAAACTGCTGCCGCGCATTGTTAGCTGCATCGAGTTCGGTACTCTCTGAAGCAACCCGTTTTAATTGCCCGCCGGGCCCGATTTCAAACGTCTTGTAGGCAGACTCAGACATCGGGTGCACTGAGCGCAACGCCGTCGCTTGCGGATTCGTGATAAATGCTGCCACAGCTTGATCAATCAAGGCTGGATCGCGAAATGGAGTGGTTGGGCGAATATGTACGATGTACTCAGGCTCGCCACTATTCTGAGAAAACCAGTCCAGCGCATGCTTGATAAAGTCGTAGTCGGTAGACCGGTCGCCGGATAGTTCAGTTGGACGAAGAAACGGGACTTCGGCCCCCATTTTCCGAGAGAGTTGCGCATACTCTTCTGAGTCAGTCGAAACGATAATGCGATTAATTGAAGCAGCCGCCTCGCACGCTGCAATCGACCATTGAATCAATGGGTGATCGCCAAGCAGTTTTATGTTCTTGTGCGGCACTCCCTTCGAACCGGAGCGCGCCGGAATCAAGGCGACGACTGATGGCATATCAGATTTTCTCCTTGAAATATTGCTGCTCAATAAGTCCACAAACTATATGCCCGATCATGATGTGGCTCTCTTGAACTCTCGCCGTTTGACGCGAGGGTATGCACAGACAATCACACAACGGGGCCAATTTCCCGCCATCAAGACCAGTAAAGGCAACGATTGTTAAACCCTGTTTTTTGGCCTCCTCGACGGCAACCAAGATATTGAGACTGTTTCCGCTGGTAGTTATGGGAATAAACACATCGCCTGACTTGGCCACCCCCTGTAGTTCGCGTGCGAATACCTGCTCGTAGCCGTAATCGTTGCCAATGGCGCTGATGGCCGAGTTATTGGCACCAAGCACAAGGGAAGCCAGCGGCGCTCTATCGAGCATGAAACGCGAGATAAATTCAGCAGACAGATGCTGCGCGTCGGCAAAACTGCCACCATTACCGGCGAAAATGACTTTGCCGCCGGACTGTAGGCACTGAACACAAGCCGCTACAAGTTTTTCGATCTGCTTGATCAGCTTTTCATCAGCGAGTATTGCCTGTTTAACGGCGATCGAGGAGGCGATCTGGTCGCGAATCATTGAAAAGCTCACAGCGCACCCTCCAGTCGTTCCAACGCTACCCAAAAGCCTTCACCGCCATTTTTGTGGCCCTGCCAGATTTCGGGAATAAATGTTGCGCTGGGGCAGCCTTTTTGCAGAATCGCCCCGAGACGGACAAAATCGATTTCACCTTCGCCCACTTGCAGCCCTTCGCCATTTAGGCCTTTCGCGTCACCAAGATGCAAATGGGCGGAAAACGGAGCAATTTTTTCGGAAAACTCATAGAAATCGATGTCGAAATGATTACATGTCAGACGTGTGTGGGAAGTGTCAAAGCACATGCGAAGTTTGAGCTTGCTACACCATTCAATAATCTCGTCGATCTTCACAAAAATATTCTGGTAGCGTTGCCCACCAAAGTGCCACGGAAAGGGTGCCATGGTTTGGGGAATAAGCTCGACGCCTTCCGTATCTAGTTCGCCCAGACTTTGGGCAAAGCGCTCGTAATAGCCGCGAATTTCGGGGGCCGGCAGGGGGGCATCCATAGTAAATCCGCCGATGTTGGCAACGATAGGCGGCCTAGTGTTATTGGGGAAGAAGCGTTTTAGATTGCGGGTGATGTCGATCACACGCTGGGTCTCGCGGATAGATTCATTGCGGTAGGCATCGTCGGGTGTGGCCAAGTCCATCAAACGGCTGCCGGCAAACAACTCGGGGGCATGTACCACCAGCCCGGATCGATATGGTCCATCCAGATAGTCGGCCGGGTTCAAATCCATGTCCGAGTAGGAAAGATGGAACTCCCACAAATCTGGCTGAATCCGAGTGGCGTATTCGCGGAAGTCGTGATAGCGGACGGGCACACCCCAGGGGCGGGAAAAGCGGTACGGACGCGGTTCGATTCGGGTGTCTTGCAAGTCGGATGGGTAGAAGAAATCTTCTTCGTCTATGTCGTGGCGGAGTATACGACCGAGCAGTGCCTCGTAACGCTGGGGGGATA
>Ga0194133_10001664_pt1 | contig 37521 bp, 34 predicted proteins | sample TA2KigOf40mmetaG_FD_155448 | JGI IMG/M metagenome (GOLD analysis project Ga0194133, IMG submission 155448) | Freshwater microbial communities from Lake Tanganyika, Tanzania - TA2015055 Kigoma Offshore 40m | ecosystem: Environmental > Aquatic > Freshwater > Lake | place: Tanzania: Lake...
TTCTCGGCATCATCGTGCAAATTGTCAGCGCACTGTATCTCTCCGCGCTGATTCTTGGCGGCACGCGGCTTTCAAAACACTTCAGTCAGACCCCCTGGGTTGCCGCAACCGGCAAGGCCACGGTGGGCGCCTTATTTATCGGATTTGCCGTCAAGCTTGCGCTTTAATCAAACGATACCCGGCCGAGTCGTTGGCAGCCTGGAGCATCGCAACTCAGGGGGACCGTTTATGCAAACGCACCCCAAATGAGCTTCAGACCAGTGGCAAATAAGAGTGCATAACTCGTGTGATAAAAAATTTTCTCGGAGACACGCTTATGGAGCCAAATACCGAGCCCAACTCCCAAGGGGGCCAACAACGCGAAAACCAAAGACAGCTGTAGATTGGCGAAATTGAGTTGGCCCAGAAAAAAGTACGGGATGATCTTGGTATAGTTAATAAACAGAAAGTACAACGAGGCCGATGCAACTACCGTTGTTTTATCGATTTGCCGGCCAAGAATGTATACCGAAAACGGCGGGCCGCCCGCATGCGCAAGCGTGCTCGTAAAGCCCGATAAAGACCCCCAGAAGACGCCGCCGACCTGGCCCATTTCATGCTTTTCGCGCTTCAGAAACATCACGAGACGATCCGTTAAAGAAAGCCATTTATTGAGCACAAAAGTCACCGCAATCACACCCACCATCAACTTGAGTTGCTTCACCGATAGGCTTTGAAACATTAGGCTACCGATGCCAATACCGATCAAGGCGCCAAAAAAAGCGGGCTGAAGCACTGGCCATGACCACTTTTTCCAGTAGGCCTTTACGCCAATCAAGTCCATCGCACACAAGATTGGAAGCATGACGCCGGCGGCGACGAATGGGGAAATCCAGAGGGACATAATCGGCACCGCCAGACCACCCGCTGCCCCACCAAAGCCCCCCTTAATTACTCCGGTAATTAGAACGGCGAAGGCCGCGCCAAGATAAAAGCCTAGGGGATAGTCTGCCAGCACCATGAACCGAATATAGCGCAACCCGCCCAAAGAGAGCCCGCCAATGTTCACCGAAGATCTTGGTTAGAATCGGAATGGTGTTCACCCGAAAATGCACTTTAGTTACGAAAGCAAGCGGCCCGTGATGATGCCTAAAAAACCGTTGATAACGGGCATTGCAGGATATGGATGGTGGGGAAAGGTCATTGCGAGTCTGTTGGCAGACTCCCCTGCGTTTTCGCTGCGATGCATTGCTGAACCGGTCGTCGCGCTGCATCCGGGGCGCTCCGTAGATCACCTCCAGAACGTCCGATTTTGCACGGACTTCGATCACCTCATTCGAGAGCCCGGCCTAGAAGCGGTCGTGATTTGCACGCCACATCCACAGCATGCGGATCAGATTGCTGCGGCAGCTGGCCAGGGCCTGCACGTCTTCTGTGAAAAGCCGCTTTGTATGAACCTGGCGGATGCGAATCGCGCAATTCAGGCCTGCGAGGAGCATGGTCTCGTGCTTGGGGTGGGCCATGAGCGCCGATTCGAACCCGCCATGCAAGCGCTACGACAAGAAGTCGCTAACGGCCTGTACGGTACTGCTTTGCAGATCGAGGCTAACTTTAGTCAAGACAAATTCTTGAAGCTCGCCCGGAATAACTGGAGACTCTCCAATGCGGTTGCCCCGGTCGGCCCACTCACCGCGACAGGAATTCATCTTGTTGATCTTTCCGTCTCATTTTTTGGCCGGCCGAGATCGGTCGCTGCACGACTGGGGGCGCGCGGGGCAGGCTTTGAAAACGGCGATACCCTGGCGATCCTGCTTGAATTCGAGTCGGGGGCCACATCGCTAATTAGTGCCATTCTTGCCACCCCGTTTGATGGTCGCTTTGCGGTCTATGGCGCGCAGGGCTGGTGCGAAATTCGAGATCGGACCCACCCTGAGAATCCGACCGGCTGGGATGTCACGAAAGTCCTGCGAGATCAGGGCCCTCAGAGATCCTTTTGGGAGCCGCACCAAGCAGTTCGCGAGAACCTCGAGGCATTCGCTCGTGCCATACGCGGAGAGGCCCAATACCCGATCGACAGTGATCAAAAGCGCTATACCGTGGGCTCCTTGGAGGCGGTCATAAAGGCTGTGACCTCTGGCCAGGTTGAGCGTATTCGTTTCTGAAACCCTGCGCTTTAGGCGCGTTTACCCAGAAGAGAGGCAACGTCAACAATGTCAGCCGTACACCTTAAAACGGTTTCCCTTGATACCGCACTCCTGATTGCGCAAAAGGCACTCGAATCTGGACGACGACGCCAATTTATGCCGTTAGCGGTCTCTGTTCTGGATATTCGCGGCGAGATAAAAGTACACCTTGCCCAAGAGGGAACCTCCCTCTACCGCTTCAAAATCGCCACCGGAAAGGCGCGCGGCGCACTCGGACTGGGCTATGGCAATCGTGAGTTACAACGTCGGGCGGAAAAAGCCCCCTTCTTCATTCACGCCGTGCAACACCTCAGCGAGGGCGGTATGGTACCCGTGCAGGGCGGGGTGCTGATACGGGACCATGATGGTGCGCTTCTTGGGGCCGTTGGTATTAGCGGAGATACCTCGCCAAACGACGAAATCTGCGCCGTCGATGGCATCACGACAGCGGGCCTGATCGCTGACCATGGGGATCCGAGTGCTTAAGCTGTGGGGCCGCGTCAACTCGATCAATGTGCAGAAGGTACTCTGGGTATTAGATGTCCTCGAATTTGAATATTGCCGCGAGGACGCTGGGCTGCAGTTTACTGTCAACAAATCCGCCACCTATCTGGAAAAAAATCCCAATGGCCGTGTCCCCCTGCTGGAAGACAACGGCTATCAGATCTGGGAGTCTCATGCGATCTGTCGATACCTCTGCACCAAGCGTCCCGCCTCTGTATCGACGATAAAAGTTGCCGATCGTCTTTATCCTGTGGATGTTCAAAAACGCGGGCAGGTCGACCAATGGCTTGATTGGACGCTGTGGGGCATCAATGGGCCCATGGTGACGGTCTTTAGGCAGCGGGTGCGCTTAGCGCCAGAGCAGCAGGAAGCTGCCCGCATCGCCGAGGCAGAGGAAGAATCGCGTGGCCATCTTGCGGTTGCAGACCGATGGCTGCGTCAGTCGGCTTTTCTTGCCGGGGACGCGCTGACACTGGCGGACATCGGCCTGGCGCCCACGGCTTACCGGGCTGAAGCACTTGGGCTGATTACGGCCGAACTGCTTGGGGTACGGCATTGGATGGACCGAATAAGGGCTGAGCCTGGATTTAAAAAATGGGTAGATGTGCCGATGACTTAGGCCGCAAGAGTGTTGGGCTCTTGTGTCGAGCTTGAAGATGGCGGCTCGCCTGCGCAACGCCGGGTTGTGGGCGTGATACGGTAGAAATTTGCTATTCAGAGGTCTTTTATGGTCCGGTTTTCTCACCTCTTCTCTGAGGGCCAGCTCGGCGCACTCAGGCTCCCCAACCGCTGCCTTGTATCGTCGATGACGCGGGCCAGCGCTACCGAAAAGGGCCTCGTTACGGAGCAGATGATTGGCTATTACCTTGAGTTTGCAAAAGGGGGCTGGGGAGGGATCCTGACCGAGGCGATCTATATCGACGAAAAATATAGTCAGGGCTATCGTTTTCAGCCTGGGCTGGCCAATGCTGATCAGACGGTGAGCTGGTCTCGTTTAGTGGATGCAGTACACGCTGGCGGAACAAAAATTTTGGCGCAGTTATTTCATGCCGGCGCCATCAATCAGGGTAACGCATGGGTAGAGGGTTCAATAGCGCCGTCTGCGATACAGCCCAAAGGAGAACAGATCGGCCGATATCGGGGCAGCCAAGGCCCCTTCCAGGTCCCCAAAGAAATCTCACAGGCGGAGATTTCTGAGGTGATTGAGAGCTTCGTACGCGCGGCACAGAATGCTCGGACGGCTGGCTTCGATGGAATCGAACTGCACGGCGCTAATGGCTACCTTCCAGACCAATTTCTCACCACTTACACCAATCAACGGACGGATGCGTTTGGAGGGTCTCTCGAGAATCGACTGCGATTTCATGTTCTCGTTATTCAGCAGCTGCGAAAAGCGCTGCCAAATTTCACCATCGGTGTGCGCATCTCACAGACAAAGGTGAACGATCTCGAGTACAACTGGCCTGGCGGAGAGGCGGATGCGCAGGTAATTTTCCCCGCACTTGAGGCTGCCGGCGTCGACTACATCCATGTCGCTGCCCACTTGGGCGTAAGCCCCGTATTTAGTTCTGACCGGTCTCTCAGCGGGCTTGCCAAGAAATACACATGTCTGCCCATCATCACGAATGGCAAGCTGCATGATCCCGCCCTGGCAGAGTCCGCATTGGCCCACGGCGAAGGGGACTTCTGCTCCATCGGCAAGGGAGCGCTTGCCGACCCCCAATGGCCCAAGAAAGTCCTGATCGGTCAGTCGCCGATAGCATTCGCCCCGGAGATGATCAGTCCCTATGCCACGCTTGATAGTTACGATGACTGGCGGCGGCGTCACGGCGAGAGCAAAAAAGCCCGCTGACGCGGGCTTTTTTGCTAGAACAACAAACGTCTAGTTGTAGTTGCCATTCTTTTTATGCTGATCCTCGTATCGTTTGCGTGCCTTCAGATAATAATCCCACACCGCCCGAACATTCTTTGCGCCAGCCGCCTCTTGCGTTTTGAAAAAGATCTCGTTCGCAACATTCGCTGACTTTAAAATCCTCTGCGCATCTGCTGGGCTCGAGGTCTGGAATGTAATCTTGTTCTTAGCAGCCCAATCCGCCCGAATTGTCTTCTCCATCTCCATCAGGCTCGACGCGTACCGTATCGCATATTCAGAGCGCAAATCGCGCAGCATTTTCTGATGCTCCGGCTTCAGAGTCCGCAAACGCTCACCACGAATAAAAATCGCAGATCCGACAACACCGCCGTTACCGTTGGCGCCAGTTGGGTTGGCCATGTAAACATTGCCGATCACCTCATTGAGTTTGAACGAATTAGCCAGCATCAGCACATTCTCGCCAAGCGCATCAACCGTGCCCCGATCCATCGCGTTATACATCTCGGGGAACGTCATGAAAATCGGATTCATGCCCAGGTCTTTATAAAATTCAGTTCGGGCACCACCATAGGTACGCAGGGTCTTACCCTTCATCTCATCAAGAGATTTCAGTGGCCTTTTGGTGCCGATAGGCCCGTGGCCACTGATGTGCGACATCATCTTGACAATGTCTGCCCGTTTCATCTCAGCAACCATGTCGGGCTGTTGTTCGACAGTATCAATAGCGGCTTTGACTGCCGCTACATAGTCATCACCAAAATTCATGAGGTTATCGAGAACCATATAGTTTGCAAGGTTCGCAGGGTGATAACTGCTGCTGACCCAGCAAAGGTCAGTAATGCCAGACTGTAAGGCGGGTAAGCAATCCTGCCACTTCACCAGTGAATTGGCCCAAAAGAACTGAATCTTAATCTCGCCATTGGACCGCTTCTCAACCTCTTGGGCCCACCACTTATGTATATCGCCGAACCAGCCTCTCTCTGGTGTTGGAGTGGCCACTTTCAGGGTCACCTGAGCAATGGCGGCCCCCGCCATCGTCAAGCCAATCCCTGCGGCGATGCAGATCTTCATCAACGTGCGCTTCATCAATGTCTCCTTAATTAGAGCTAGAGTAGACTACGAGACCTTCCTCTGGCGTTTTTCATCGATCAATTCCAGCAAGCGCTCTGGGGAGAGAGGATATTCGTTTATCTTCACGCCGAGGGGCCTGAGGGCATCCTCAATCGCAGAGATAATGCAAGCTATCCCAGGAATGGTGCCTCCTTCGCCCGCACCTTTTATACCCAACGGATTTACTGGAGATGGACTTTCCATGTGTTGAACGTGAATCTGAGGCATTTCAGTGGCTAAGGGCAGTAGGTATTCCCCTAAGTTGTTGCATAGAGGCTGGCCGGTCGCTCTGTCATACCGCATATGCTCAAAGAGCGCGTTACCAATACCGTGGACCACGCCGCCAATAATCTGACCGTCGACAAGCCGCGGGTTGATAATCGTGCCGCAATCATGCGCAACCCAGTAATCAAGCAGTTCGACCTCGCCGGTATCGATATCCACCTCCACCTCGCAGACGTTGCTGCCATTGGCATAGACTGGCCGCGTTGTCGTGTGATAGGCCGTTGCCTCAAGGCCAGGGCTAAAACCGACGGGCACTGGCAAATTCACATTGGCAATCAGGCGGCGACTCAGGTCACCGAGCCCAACCGTTTTGCCCGGTACCCCCTTAATCGCGATTCGGCCATCGGCGATTTCGAGATCACTTTCGGAGGCCTCAAAATCTCGAGCGGCAAGCTTAAGCGCCTTCTCGCGAACCGCCTGGGCGGCCAGGTGCACGCTTGGGCCGACCGTGGCAGCGACCCGGCTGCCTACCGTGGATAAGGCTAACGCAGGAAGGTCTGTGTCCCCCGTGCGCACCAAAATCTCATGGGTCTGCACACCAAAATAATCCGCAGCAATCTGGGCCACGATGGTCTCTAATCCCTGACCCTGGGCACAGGAGCCGACCTCCACAACCACCCGACCGCTGGGAAGGATCTTGACCGTGGCCCCCTCATAAGGTGGTAGCCCGGAATCCTCGTTATAGCTGGCAATCCCCAGGCCCCGCCATTTCCCGACCTGCGCTGCTGCCTGACGACGCTGCTCAAAGCTTTCTTTTTTACTCGCCTCAAGGGCCATCTCCAGCGTCCTGTGGTAATCGCCCGAATCATATTGCACGCTAACACCCGATGGGAGTTTAGCGCCCGTCTCATAAGGAAACTGGTCTTTGCGAACGAAGTTCAGGCGACGCACCTCTGCACGGTCAAGGCCAAGCTCTCTCGCGATCGTGTCGACAGTGCGCTCGATAACGAAAGTAGCATTTGGGCGCCCCGCACCTCGAATCGGTGTAGTGGGAACAGCGTTGGTCAGCGCCGAATGAAATTCGATATCAACTGCACCGATTGCGTAAGGTCCTGGAAAGGGGACAATTGACGTATTCGGCAGAAGTACCCCATATGGCACATATGCCCCATTGTCGTGAATGCACTGAGCACGAATTCCGAGGATATGGCCATTGCTCCTGCATGCCACCTGTACCTGCCACCATTGATCGCGCTGCTGATTGGTACTCACAAAATTCTCTCTGCGGTCTTCAATCCACTTGACCGGCCGGTCAAGTTTTTCAGCCACCATCGCGATCACCAGTTCTTCCGCGTAATGCACCGCCTTGGGCCCGAATCCGCCTCCGACATCAGGGGCAAGCACACGAATGCTTGACTCTTCACGCTCAAGATAAGCTGCGAGATAACGGCGGACTAGAAAAGGAGACTGGGTTGAACTCCAAATCGTCAGCCGACCGCCTGCCACATCCGGCTGGGCGAGTATCCCGCGGCACTCCATAAAATGCGGTCCACCGCGATGCTGGAAGTACTCCTGCTCAAAAATATGGTCCGCATCAGTAAATGCCTGATCAATATCGCCAAATTTCCAATTCAGAGTAGCCGCAAGGTTAGAGGAAAACGCTGTCTGTACCGGCGGCGCACCCGGCTTTAGGGCATCACGGGCATCAATTACGCAGGCCAGCGACTCCAGTTCAAGGCCAATCGCCTGAACGCCATCCTCTGCGAGGTAACGATTCTCAGCGATCACCACGGCAATAGGTTCGCCGACATAACAGACTTCATCCTTGGCAAGTGGGTAGGGCGTGACATCGATTTTAATAGCGGGGTTGGGGTAGGCCTGCACCATCCGCTGCGACGCTTTCGGGCCGAGGTCATCCAAGGCATAGACGGCTACGACACCAGGAATTGCCCGCGCCGCAGCTAAATCGATGGACTTTATGCGGGCGTGGGCCTCGGATGAGCGTAAAAACGCAGCCGAAAGTGTGCCCGCAATCTTAATGTCATCGACATATTTTCCCTTGCCTCGGATCAGCCGATCGTCTTCGATACGGTGGACCGCCGCACCGAGATTTCGCATACCCATTAACGTGACTCCCGCAATTTCTGCGCAGCATCGAGGGCCGCCCGCACAATTCCTTGGTAACCCGTACAGCGGCAGATGTTTCCGGAGATCAGCTCGCGAATCTCACGCTCGGTGGGACTAGGATTCTCTTCGAGATAGGCGGCAATGGTCATCTGCATGCCAGACGTGCAAAAGCCGCACTGCAGTCCGTTAAAGTCAGTAAAAGCCTGTTGTACAGGATGCAAGGTGCCATCCGGCTGGGCCAGACCTTCGACGGTGGTCAGCACAGAGCCATGGGCCTGAACGGCATACATAGTGCACGAGCGAGTGGCCCGGCCATCTGCGATGAGCGTGCAGGCACCGCAAACACCATGCTCACAGCCCACATGGGTCCCTGTCAGCCCGCATACGTGCCGAACAAAGTCGGCGAGTGTCATTCTCGCCTCAATATCAGCCCGATAAGACTGACCGTTGATGGTCATCCCAACCGCATGCAATTCACTCACTGAACGGACCTCCTGTTGATTGCATCTTGATACGCCTGCTGCATCGCACGACAGAACAACGTTTTTGCAGTACGTTTACGAAACTCACCAGAATGGTGCGCATCAGCCGGCGCCTCAAGCTGCGCGATCTCCTCGCTCGCCGCCTGAATCACATCGTCGGTGCAGACGGCGCCCACGAGGGCCTTTTCAGCCTGATGCAGTCGGGTGGCTCCATTGGAAATACCGATCACGGAGACCGCTACTTTTTCAATTTGCGACTGGACATCAACCGCAAGAAGGCAAGCAACCCCAGCAATGGCAAAGTCACCATGCCTGCGGCTCATCTCTACGAAGGAGAACCCGTGCGGTTGTGTCCACGGCCGAACAACGATATCGGTGAGCAGTTCGTCTTCGCCAATATTGGGCTGCATAAAGCCCACAGTCCAGTCGTGAATACTGATCGTGCGTCGACCACCAGCACTCTGTACCCTGAGCTCGGCATCGAGCAACGCACAGATCCCCGGGAGCTCAGCGGCAGGATCAAGATGTGATAGGCTTCCTCCGATCGTGCCTCGGTTTCTTGTCGCGTAGTGGCCCACCCAGCGTAACGCCTCACGGAAAATCGGGATTCTAGTAAATAACCCCTCATCTTTCTCCAGCTGGAACTGTCGGGTCATCGCCCCAATTCGCAAGGCATCATCGGCCAGCCACGAGAGCCCTTGCAACTCCGTCACGTGGTTTAGGTCGATCAGGTTTTCAGGCATCAGGTAGCGGAAATTCAGCATCGGGCCCAACGACTGCCCGCCTGCGAGGAGTTTTGCATCGGGCAGACTTGCGAGCATATCGAGGGCATCGGTCAGACGCGCGGGCCGATGGTATTTGAAGGCGGCAGGTTTCATTAGAGTTTCATATTCGGATCATACGCGGATCAAAAAATGATTTAACTATGTCATCGTTCACTGAGATCCCCGAACCAAAAGGGACCGAATCCAGCGAAATAAGCTCGATAATATCAGTGAGAATGCATTAATAGAGCGGCTCTGTGCCGGACCTTCTCTTGATGCTGTCACGCCATCGGCGCCGTGTGGGATTCCCAGCAGGGCTGCCTGCGGGGTGGCCTCTGCCGTAGCGACCCGAGACTCTAAATTCCTCGTAAAGTCGCGGGTCAATTGAGCAGCCACCTCTTTCACAACACCGACACCACGGCCGTATTGAGCCACCGCGCCTGTCAAAGAAAGTTCAGTATCAACCTGCACTCTACACTTCTGGCCGCCTGCATCGGACAGACCAAACCGCATCTCTACTTTAAACCCTCCGCGGCCTTTACTGTCACTGCCCTTGGCAACGACTTCGCCCGAGTATTCATCAGACGATAGATTCCTGAGTTCGCCCTCGCCCCTAAACTGAAGCTTCACCGGGCCAACCTTCAGGCTCACAGTCGCCTTAAAACCCGTCTCACCCACCCGCTCATTAAGTTCTGTTCCGGGCATGCAAGGCACCGCAACCTCTGGGTTGGTGAGGCCGCTCCATACGGCACTGCGCGGCGCATCTAAAATAAATTCATTTACAAGATTCATGCAGAAATCGGCCTTCCCTTAAGGCCTAACAAATTTAATGGGCAGCCCTCTCGGCCCCGGGCGCTTTATGAATGAACAGGTACTTATAAGCGTTGAAAAATAACTGTACCGACATAAATGTTAGTCCCAAAGCAAACAGCAACTTAAAAGGCCAGAGCGGGAACCGGGCAACCGCCAGCCGATACTCGAATATTTTGACGGAATCAATCGCGATCGACCAGGCAGCGACTGTCAGAAACGCGAAGGCGCCAAAGCCCAGCAGATGGCCGATACCGTCGAGATAACGATTCACGCGCGGGCTTAATTTCGCAGTGGCAAAGGTCACGTTGACATGGCCGTTTTCAAGCGCCACCAGAGCGACTCCGAAATAGACCGAGACCACGAGAAGCGCTTCGACGGACTCTATTGTAAGCGGAAAGGGAATACCGATTTTTCTTCCAATTGCGTTAAAAAAAACGATAACCGCCATCAAGGCCAGCGGCAGAGAAATGACCGCCGGTATCCATTGCCGATAGATCCGTTCGTACGCATTAATTATTTTTTCCATGATATTCGCTCCTTAGCGCATCGACCGCATCAGCTCGGGGAGCCAGAGGACAATCTGGGGAAATACACAATACAGTCCGACGGCAATCAACATGAGAAGGACAAACGGCGTCGCACCCAGAAAGATATCCCTCAGCTCGACCTGGTCACCCAGTGCCCCCTTCATCACAAAGCAATTGAGTCCCAACGGAGGCGTAATCGCTCCAATCGCCATCATCATGGTGACGACCACACCGAACCAAACCAGACTCATATCATTCGCCTCAATCAGTGGTGCAATAAACGGTATGGTAAGTACCATCATCGAGATGGCATCAATGAAGCATCCGAGAATTAAGTAAAGGACAATAATCCCGATCATCAGGGCCCAGAACGGAATGTCGAGTCCAACAATAAATTTAGTGGATGCCCCCACAACACCCGTGGAGGAGAGAAAAGTTGCGAAAATTGACCCCGCGCCCAGTAACAGGAAAATCATCGCGCTGCCCTTCGCACTGTCAATGGCTGACTCCTTGAGTATCTGCAGGGAGAGCTTCCCACGAAGATAGACAAGCATCAAAGAGCCCATCACCCCCACCGCAGCTGCCTCATCGGGCGTAGCCCATCCCGTGTAGATCGCACCCAGCACAAGAATAAACAACAAAAGGGCTGCCCAGAGATTTTTCAAGGCGCGGATCTTGGCAATCCACGACGTGTCAAACATGCTCGAGCGCGGCGCGATACTTGGGAAGATCTTACAGACCACGATTAAGGTGGTGGCCATGATCACGGCATAAAGAATGCCCGGGATAATTCCTGCAATAAAGAGCTGCCCAATCGAGGTCTCAGTCAATATCCCGTAAAAGATCAAGAGAATACTTGGTGGAATAAGCACCCCGAGACATCCTGCAGAAGCGACCACCCCCGTCGCCAGACGTTTACTATACCCAGCCTTGATCATCTCCGGCACGGCAATTTTAGAGAAGACGGCGACCTCCGACAGGCTTGAGCCAGAGCAGGCCCCAAACACTGCAGAGGCATAGACGGTTCCCACCCCTAGCCCGCCGGGGACGCGACCAACCCACGCCTTTGCAGCGTCATAGGCATCTTTACCAATGTCCGCATAAAACGCGAGATGGCCCATCAAAATAAAGAGTGGCAGGGCCGCAAGTGAAAAGTTCGAGGTATAGGAGAACAGGCCCGTAGGGAGAAACTGAAATGAACTGCCCGGGGGGTAAATAAACATGAGACCCCCCAGCCCGACGATCAGCATGCCGTAAGCGATTGGCAGTCTGAGAAAAATGATGAATACAAAGATCGCCGACCCAATCAGTCCTACAGTAATGGGATCCATAACTCCCCCCCTCTGGGGCAGGTTAATTTACGTAAAACTTCTTAGTTTTAGACTGCCAATAAAGACTCTGCTCAATACTGTCGCTGTGCCCAAGACCCGCGCGCACTGCATCTTCATAAGCCTGAATTGCTGCAGTGACAACGGGAACCTTGATCCCGACGCTCTCCGCCTCAGCCCTCATGGTCTGGAGATCTTTTAGGATGGAAAATAAATCAAACGAAACGTTCGGCGGCGGCTGCCCCTGCAGGCGGGCAACGAATTGCGGAGCACGTGCTTTAAGTGCAACTGGGGCGCCTGAAGTATCCGACAAGATATCAATGAGACGCTCTGGTGGCACCGTTAAATGTGACACCAATGAGAGCGCCTCACCAAAGGCTTGCCAAAAAACGAGCAAAGGCAGATTCACCGCCAGCTTCAAGCTACTGCCCGCGCCCACAGGGCCTACGTGTTCGACCCGGCGGCAGAGGTCATGCAAAAGCGGCAGGGCCGCCGCAAAGGCGTCAGGCTTCGCCCCGACGAGCGCAAGCAGCTTACCTTCGCGGGCTGGGCCGGTGGTGCCCCCCACAGGGCTTTCAACAAACTGCCCTCCAAGGGCCTCTACCTTTTTTTCGAGCGCCCGAGACGACTCTGGCCGCACTGTGCTCATTTCAATAAACAGCTTGCCGCGTAAATCGGTGGCAAGCATCCCGGAGACGGGCGTATCAAAGACGGCCTGCTGGGCCTCGGCGTTGGTGAGAATCGAGATGACCACATCAGACCCCCGGGCTAGGGCGGCGGGCGTCTGGGCCAATGTCGCGCCTGCGGTCTGGAGATCTTTTAGCTTATCCGTGGTGCGATTCCATACCGTCACGGGGTAGCCCTTCTCGAGAAGACGCAAGACAATGGCCTTGCCCATTCTTCCGGTCCCGACCAATCCAATCTTCATGGTTTGTCCTTTTACCCGAGCGGTCTGATCCATATGGTGACTCGGCCCGAGAAATCAATGTGCTGCCGACGGAGCGCCAGGCTGATTTTTCGGTAGCGAAGCCTCAAATGCATGAATCTGATTCAGCTCCTCGTAGACCGCGCGAACCCTCGGATAAGCCTCTAGGCTGCAGCCGAAAAAGCCGACCGCACCCACGACCTGCGAAGCGAGACATATATCAGCAAAGGTTACTGAGTCGCCATGACAGTATTTTCCTGTCTGGGGCTCCTGACTTAGGCGCTCGTTGAAAACGGCAAGCGAACGGTCCGACCAATGGTTGAGCCACTTGGCAGTAACCGTGTCGCCAAGCGCAAGGTCTTTGCTGAGATAACTACGAATACGTGGCACCAGCAGGGGGTGGCTATCCGAGACCGCCAAATGACAAAGCGAACGCACCCGCGCGCGCCCCTTCGCATCACTGGGAAGCAAGGGATAAGGGTTCGCGTACGTGTCTTCGAGATACTCCAGAATCGCCATTGACTGCGACAGGACTGTGCCGTCATCCAAAATAATCGCGGGCACTGTACCCTGTGGATTGATCTTGAGATACGCTGGGTCATGCTGCTCACCCGCCAGAAGATTGACCACCTCTTCTGAGTAGGCAAGCCCTTTGAGCTTCAGGGCAACCCGAACGCGATATGCGGCCAGTGACCGCCAGAAACCATACATCTTCATAGACTAGCCCTACTTTCTGCGACCGGATGGAATAATCGGAATCTGCGCATACGATGCCCTGCCGGGGCCCGAATAGAGCGTTACCTCGCCATTGAAGATCTTCTCGGGTCGATCTCTCGGGTCTGTGTGGGTAAACGGTCCGCAGCCGGTCATCGGATACTTCATGTTTGAAAGATGGCCCGCCGGACCTGGATAGACATAGTCTTTGCCGCGGATGCTGAGCGCTACACGATGGCCTGCTGGCACCACGATGCAAGTCGGCAGCACCTCAATATCAAACTCATAGACACGGCCTGGCTTGAGGGGCTCCACCGCATCATGCGGGTGGTAGGGACGATAGTGTTTGCTGAGTTTGAGATCGAGTTTGCGATGCGAAGCACGCAGCCACCCCTGACCAATCGGCGTGTGGGGATCCAGCGCCCCCTGAAAGACGACTTCCTTGAGATCGGGACTAAAAACCCGAAAGACTACAAAGAAATCGGTATCAACTGTAGCGCACGAAGCGAAAAGCTTCACCGCGATCGGCCCCGTGATCTCCATATCCTGAGCTAGGGCCGGCAACATGTACGTCAGCCCATCAGAAAACCCTGTGTATACCGCCTTCCCTGTCCGCGTCGCGGGCTTAAAAGAAAGACTTAGCGCGACGTTATCGAGGTAAAGCTTCGTCCATTTCGTGCCAGGCAGTGGCCAATCTTTTTCCGTGCGCTGTACAAACTTGTCGACATGACGAACCTGTAGCTGCACCCTTGGCTGTTTATTCCAGCTGTTTTTCTTGCCCTTTAAGAAGTGGTCGAAAAAGCGCAGCTGTATCGCTCGTCCATAGTCGGTATAGAAGTGTGTCCAGTGCTCAATGCCGTGGACTTCCAGCCATTTGTCTTTAGAGGCTGACCGCGCGAATCCTTCGAAGTTGCCCCGCGGGTGCAGTCCCTGCCCGCCCCAATTCGCCGCTGAGAGCATAGGCACCTTAATTTTCTTAAAATCCGGCGTGCGCGCAAGCCAGTACTCGTCATCAAGCGCGTGTTTGAGGGCCGCCTTGGCGAGATTTTCCCGATTCTTTTCTAACTCGTCATCGGGCAGCTGTGTCATGCCGCAGACTGGCTCGCCCGTCACTCGACTTTTTGGTCCCTTGGGGCCAAGCCCATGCTGCACCGTCTTGACCTGCATGTCGTACCAGTTCTTGAGGAAATCGGACAGAATGCCACCGTGATGACTAAGATCACGATAAAAATCTGAAGCACCCTCCCAAATACAAATGGCTGCGAGATGAGGCGGCTGAAGTTGGGCCACCTGCCACTGGTTCATACCGTAGTACGAGATCCCATTGAGTCCGACCTTGCCGTTACTCCACGGTTGAACACCGGCCCATTCAATACAGTCGTAAAAATCTTCTGCTTCCTGGGGGCTCCACAGCGCCATATAACCCGGTGAAGCGCCCGCGCCTCGCGAATCGACGCGAATACATACATAGCCACGCGGCACCCATTTTTCGGGATCGACGACCTCCCAGTTCTGAAACTGGTTACTCGAGTTGGCCGTAACATCAGGATGCTTTTCTGCCATCCGATCCCAGGCCGTCTTGTATCCATCTTGAAAAGCCAGGCCTTTACCGTAGGGGCCATAGGTCATAATAACGGGGTACTTGCCCGGCTTGATCGGCCGAAACACATCCGCAATCAACTCAAGCCCGTCCCGAGCAGGAATACGAACATGCCAATCAATGCGCATGCCCTCACGGGCCTCAGATCGTGTGTTGTAGGTCATCGTGCGGTAGCCCCCCCCCTAAAGAATGTCGTAACCGCTTCTCTTGACTAACGCAGTGCCGCAATTTTGAATGAAATTCCGCATTCATTAGACACACTATGACCGCGGCAGAAGAGTAGTATAAACCCTTGCTTATTGATCAATTGATTAAGAATGCGCGGTTCCAGTAAAGTCCGATCAGATCATTTTATAAGGGCCATGCCATGCTTTTTACTTGCGGAATCCAATGCGTCAATCCCCTACATCGGCATAGACGTCCTGCTGCGGCGCTGGCAAAAACCAGTAGCAAAGCACTCTCCTCACCAGCCCGCCGGAGAACAACAAAAGGCGGGCGATCAAAGCCACTCATTATTGATGTGCACTGTCACTACTTCAATACGGATGTGGCGGCAAAGGCAGCGGTAATTGATCCTGCGCAAAAAGAATTTACACATATTTTTTCTAATGAGTTCACGCGTAGTGTTAATTACAAGCAAATGCGCGATCGTGGGCCCATGCTCTCCAATATACCTACACGCCTTAAAGACATGGACAGAATGGGTGTCGACCTCCAGGTCGTCTGTCCAGCGCCATTTCAGTACTACTATTTCGCAGAACCCGGCTTTGGCCTAGAGCTTGCCAGAGATGTTAACGATGGCATAGCAAAGATCGTTGCCGAGAACCCATCACGGCTTCTCGGAATGGGCACTGTACCGTTACAGGACAGCGGCCTCGCAGTTCAGGAACTCGAGCGTGCCATTAAGGTGTTGGGCCTTAAGGGCATCGAGATTGGCACCAACGTCAATGGCAAAGATTTGACAGATCCCAGCCTGCAACTTGACGCCTTTTTTTCCAAAGTACAAGAGCTGGGGGCGGTACTATTTATGCATCCCAACGGATTTAGCCACGGACAGCGCCTGACCGACCACTACCTGAATAACATCATCGGTAACCCATTGGATACCACCGTGGCCGTCAGCCACCTGATCTTCGATGGTGTCATGAAGCGTTACCCACGACTAAAAATTATTCTCGCCCACGCTGGGGGTTATATTGCCCACTATTGGGCGCGCATGGATCATGGCCACAAGCGGGCTGATGTACGCTCCGTGATCACAACGAAGCCATCAAAATATTTAGAAAAGTTTTACTTTGATACCATCACATTTGATCCACAGATGCTCCAGAACCTGATCAATCGCTTCGGCCCGGACCACGTATTGCTCGGCACTGACTACCCCTACGATATGGGGGAGACGGATCCTGTAGGACTGATCTCTGCCGTACCGAAACTCTCACAGTCCGACCGACAAATGATTGCTGGCGGCAACGCGCAGCGGCTGTTTAAGATTAAGCGCTAGAGCGCAAAGGGCGTTAATCCACTGCTGAATAAACCTCGCTGATCAATACCAAATCGATCAGCGAGCCAGTCTCCGAGAATTTCCTGTCCGATCGTGGGATTATCGTGTTGACAATGCTCGGCTCCCGTCTCTTCCTCACTCAAGAGCCTGAGCGTTACATCTTTGCCTTTTGCCTTGCCGTAGTCATAGACCTTCTGGGCCTGCGACACGGTCAGGACATCGTGGCCGCCATGCATCACCAGAAACGGACACTGCAAGTGGTCCAAATGGCCGTCGAGCGTGAAATCTTTTGCCTTGAGCATCGCTGATTTCATCGAGTCGCAGCCAAAAACCCATTTGATGTGTTCAGCAAGCCCATGATCTTCCGGGGCATCCCCCCAGAGATCCGTGATCGCCCATATGGCGCCATGGGCAATGCACGCGGCCAGTCGGTGCTCATAGCACCCAGCCCGCGCTGCGTAATAGCCCCCAAGACTTGATCCACAAACCGCGATTCGAGAAACATCGATATCTGATCGCGTTTCAAGCCAATCAATACACCTCCCAATCGGAACCTCGGTGTCGACCCGATTGGGCACCCGATGCCGCCGGAGGGTGCCACCCTGGCCAGGGCCATCAATCATCAGTACTGATATCCCACGTTGCAACGCGCCCTTCGCCTGCATGAACCACATCTCGTCTTTAATTGAGTCAAGGCCCCCCATACAGATCAAAACGGGTTGCTTGGCCACCGGGTAAGGGGAGCGCACAAAGTAGGCACACAACGCAATGCCATTTTCATAAGGAATATCGACAATCTCACCGGCAGGATTAAGATTTTTAATAAACCGATGACTGCAGGCCTCCATTTTTTCGAAGGTCAACAGCCTCCGGGGATCGTCGGGTTTGAGATAGAACTCGGCCTGCCGATAGTAATCGGCAGCGCGCAAAAAACAGTTCATCGCGGTACGAATATGCCCCCTGGACTCTGTCTCAACCCCACGATTCCAATTGCGATCCGCAATATGTTTCCATTCTTTATGCCAGCTCTCAAGATCTCCTGGAACCATACGACTGGCGGCCTGAAAAACCTCGCTTACAGCGCCACCGCCCTCCTGGACCTCTCCCAGTCCTCGACGAAACTGGTATGCGAGCCAAGGATGCTCCGGCCAATGGTGCCAGCCGTAGGGCTCGTAATGTGGCAATTTGTTATCCGTAATGACTTCAATACGATTGTCTTGGGTCATGTAAGAGTCTCTCTCAGGGGCTAAGCGCATCTATCGCGCGACCACGGCGCCTCGATCTTGTAGGGCAAAATATATCACCTAAGAAGTTCAAGCACCCTTTCTGGCTGCTGAATCTGTGGGCAATGGCCACACGCAGGCATCTCAACATAGCTTGAACCTGCAATCAGTTGGTGCAGCTCTTGAGACATTGACGGAGGCGTGGTGAGATCATCAAGGCCTGCCACAATGCGTACCGGTCGAATGATTTCGCGGGCAGCTGCGCGGTAATCAAGCCGCGCAAGCGCCCGACAGGCGGCAGCAAATTGCTGAGGGTTTGTCTGTGACAACGCCGATCGTCGCTCCTGAACGATCCCAGGATTGGCCCGGGCAAATGCCTCAGGGAACATACGTGAGATCGCAATGTCAAGCACATCATCAATACCCTTGGTCTCGACGATCTCTGCCATCTTCAGCAGTGGTGGTTTACGCTCTTCAGGAAACGCAGCACCACTATTGGCGATGGTGAGTCGTGCAACAAGATCGGGGGCCTGACGCGTCAAACCGACAGAGACGAATCCACCGAAGCCATTGGAGAAGACCTCAACCGGCTGGGCGATACCGAGGGCCTTTAAAAAGGAAATGGTCCATAAAACATAGTCATCAATCGACTGGCAGGTCCCCACGGACGCACCAAATCCTGGAAAATGAAAGCGAATAACGTCACGTCTTTCAGCCAAGTCGGAGAAAATACCGTCATATACGCTACGATCGGCCAATAGGGTGTGAAACAACACCAGTGTTCTCTGGCCCATCGGACCTGCCCGCTCATAGTCGGTTGTTCCAAGCGAGTGTGTAGTGATTGCCATAGTGTCGGAGTCTCCTTTTTATATTGTCAAACCAACCCGGCTGACCCGATTTTACGGTATTGGTGAATTTCATAACTTACAAACCTTGAAATGCTGTTCATTATGTAGTGATCAGGGGGATGATCCATTATGACCTTCTCAGTCTTCGAGGCGTCAATTAAAGACTTGCACCAAGCGATTACAACGGGCCAAACAACCTGCGTGGAAGTGGTGCAGCAATATCTGCGCCGAGCGCAAGCCTTCAATGGCCCCTCCGGACTGCTGGTGACTCAAGATGGCGCCCAGGTATCCGCTGTGCAGGGAACGGTGCGCGTGGGAGCCGCCTTGCGCTTTCCGCGTCAGACGATCGCCGCAGAAAAGGTTTTACCTAATCTCACCCACTATAAAGGCCCGCCGCTTGAGTTCGGAGAGATGCGGCCTACGGCCTCTGACCCCTCGGTCGTGCAGCAGTACGGAATGCTCGTTGGGGAGCCCGACAGTGGCCAGGTAAATGCCTTGTCCACACTCAATATCCGCGGCGAACGCTCGGTCGTATGCCGTGGCGATTACGACCGACATCCGAACGATGGGCCTCTGCCAGCGGGCGCGCCTGCGGTCTGTGAAATCTTGCGTCACTATCCAGACGCGCTCGAGCAGGCGCAAGCGCTTGATCGGGAATACGGCAAGACTCCTGACCTCAAGAAAATGCCGCTTTATGGCGTTGTATTTTCGTTCAAGGATGCCTTCGATACAAAAGACATGCGCTCTACAGGGGGTGCGGACGCGCGGTTCGACGCCGACATTCCCGCGCGGGACCATCAACTCGTGGAACGTCTTCGAGAAAAAGGGGCGATTATTTTCGCCAAAGCAGTGATGACCGAGTACAACGGCAGGGCTGGAGACCCCGGCGGAGGCCACACGCCCCAAAGAGTGCTGCCCGCGCTGACCGGCTACCAACGGTCGACCTGGGGCGGCAACCCTGCCAATCCCTACCACACCACTCGGTCCGCCTCGCTCGGGTCAAGTTCAGGATCTGCGGTGTCAGTCTCCACCAACATGGTCATGGCAAGCCTGGGGGAAGAGACCCGCATGTCCACCCGAGGCCCGGCTAACCACAACAGTATCGCGCTGATTCTTCCCCACAAGGCGATGCTCGGATTTGATGGCGGGGCGATTGGCGCAGACATCTATTGCGATCGCACTGGCATTCTGGCCAAAACACTCGACGACTGCGCACAAATCCTCGACGCTCTGCGCGATGAGTCGGGTGGATACTACGACCCACGAGATCCTTACACGACGGTTCCGCGTAGCAGCTATCCACCCACCGAAGGGTTGTCATCTTTTCTCGCGGATGCTGCATCTTTGCAGGCACTAAAGGGGCTCCGTATCGGCGTCATTCGAGAGTCCATGCTTGATCCTGGAGATACGCTTGCAGTCAAACCCATTATTTCTGCGGTGTCGCGTGAAATCAAGGAGATACTCGGCCAGGCCCTTGGGCTCACGCTCGTCGAGTCCCGACACCGACACTGGACGCCTGATCCCACGATCGAACAAATGAAAACCTCTTTCACAGATGCGCTGGCACGACTGGTCCCTGTTTTTATGCCAGACCTGCTTTTTCGACTCGATACCACAGGACAGCCGGTATTTAAGGAATTTGCCCAAGCGATACAGCCCACAGCATTTCAACCCGGGAAGATATTCGGCGATGGCAATCTTCGGCCGATCGACTATCTGGTAGGCCTGTCGGATCTTAAGATCACGCCGCCTTCTAACCTTGATCTGGCTACCGTGCAGGAGCAGATTCTTGCCAACGCCTTCCGGATGCATATCAGCCAGTATCTCCGTCGTCGCGCCGAGGACTGGGCCCGATGGGGGATTATTGAAACGCTCGCCGACTGGCGACAACTCAATGCCCGATCCAGCTTCTGGGGTGATGATCAGCGGGCAGCCTTTTTAAACTGGGAGGCTGTCGAGGATCCGCGTAATCCTTTAGGTGGCCGCCAGGGGGTCGACGAACGCATCATGCTGCGCGAACTGTTGCGACGCGTCGACATGATGGTCTTGCATGAGAATCGGCTCGAGTCCCTGGTGCGGGCGCATACGGTGCTGCCGCCGGCACGGATCGGTTACCCGGAAGAGCCGGGCCCGGCACGCCATTATTTTTTTGAATCATTTCATGGGCCCAACGCTGGGCTTACCGAAATTCTGATTCCAGCAGGATTTGTTCAAGAGGTCTGCGACCCAGAATACGCCCTTGCTGAAGATCGACGCTCCTATCAAGGCATTCCGGGCCGATCTTTAAGCCGTGTTCCGTCGCCCGGGCTGCCCTTCTCGCTCGTGTTTCGTGCAGAAATCGGCCGAGAAGCCCAGGTCTTGACCTTGGCTTCCGCCTACGAAAAAGTTTCCTCTCGAAGAATTCCACCACCGGCCTTTGGCCCTTTGTAGTCTTACCAAGCCAATGCGAACCATCCTTCCCACCCGCACCTTTAAGGAGAAAACGCGTGACCAGCGAATTTAAGAAAAAAACAGTGACGAGCAATGGGCAGTTAATCTGCGTCTACGACAGCGAGACGGGCCCCCGCGGAACCGTTCTGCTGTCACATTCAATCCTGTCGGCATCAAACATGTGGGAGGCCCAGGCCACGCTCTTGCACCGCAGTGGATATCGGGTTTTAGCAATGGATACCCGCGGCCATGGCGCCTCAGGCCCAACCGAGCTTGGTTTTAGCCTAGACGACCTGGGACGCGACTGTATCGGCGTGCTTGACGCACTTGGGCAGAAGCGGGTCCATTTTCTGGGCCTGTCTCTCGGCGGAATGATTGGTATCGGCCTTGGCATTCATCACACCGACCGATTCGAGAGCCTAATAATTTGCGACACGCGTGCCGATATGCCACAAGCCATGGCTGACTCGTGGAGCCCTCGCATTGAACTCGCACTGTCCAAAGGCTGTGCCGAAATGGCCGACGCCACAGTCGAACGATGGTTTGGGTCCGACTACGCGAAAGACCCCGCCAACAGCGCGGTGATGCGCGCCTTCAAGGCACAAATCAGTGCGACCTCTGTCAACGGATTTGTGGGCTGTGCACGCGCCATACAGAAGCTCAACTACGCCCCCAAAGTCGCGGCAATTACGGTTCGCACGACCCTTGTTGCGGGAGAGCATGATGGGCCTTTCCCCGAGGCGCTCCGCGGCCTGGCTGAGCAGCTGCCCCGGGCCCATTATTGCCCTGTGCACAATGCAAACCATCTGCCCAATGTGCAAAACCCCAAGGAATTCAATCAGATTCTCACCAACCACTTTGGTCTATAGCAGGCCGAACCTCAGTGCTGACGCCTCGGGTGTTGCGCGAAGATCAACATTGACCGTGAGACTTGTTAACAACTCCTTATCGGGAGGCTATGCGCGCAGCGTTCGTGTTGCGGGCGATGCTTTGCGTCCTGCTGGCTTCGCAGATTTCCTTTTTTTAACGGCGACCTGACCCGTCATTTTTTCAAGCACCTCATAAACCGCAGCAGTATCATCTGCCTCCATGCCCGACGCCATTGCGGCGGCGTAGATGGGCAGGCTTGCCTGAAATAGAGGTGCGGGCACATTCAGCGCCTGCAAGGCAGACTGAATAATTGTCATGTCTTTTTTCCAAATCCCAACCCTCATGGTCGCTGGTTGCCAACGATGATCCACCATCATTGGTCCCCGAATCTGCAGCATACGAGAGGACCCTGCGCCATCGGCGAGCACCTCAACAATAGACGACATGTCCAGGCCAAGTTCGCGAGCAAACAGCAGCGCCTCGGCAGTCGAAATGTTGTGAATTGCCACCAGAAGATTGGCAACCCACTTTGTCTTAATGCCGTTGCCAAATTCACCCACATTGAACTGAGTCTTTGAGAACCCCCTAAAAACCGGCATAAAGGTATTAATCGCTGAGGCAGAGCCGCTGGCGAACACTGTGAGGTCTCGATTCTGGGCCTGCGCTCCGGTGCCCGACAAAGGGCAATCAAGCATTTCAATACCGCTTGCAGCAAAGATCGATTGCGCATGAAGCTTATCCTCCAAGGCCAGTGTGCTCGTCTCTGCGACGATTGTTGCAGTCGTCTTGCCGCCACGAGGCTGGGCTTGAACCGCCCGGCCGAGCTCCTGGGCAACGGACACCAGGGCCTCGGCCGAAGGCAGCGACGTAATGAGCAATCGACTATGGCCAAGAATCTCGCTGTTGTTGGCCGTAACCGCAGAGATGTGCGGCCTCATCAGCCGGCGCTGACTGGCTCTGGGCTCACTGCCCATCACCGAGAAACCCGCCTTCTGCAAATTGGTAGCCATCGCAGAACCCATGATGCCAAGACCGATCACACCGACTGTTAATTTGCTGCGCTGCATTAGATTTTTCTCCAAACAATGCTCTTATTGATCCACAGATCAATAAGAGTACGACGCCCCAGGCAAATTAGACATCGGGATTTCGCTATGTCTGGCATGGTGGCCTATCTGAAATCTCGGAAGCTTACGTCATGTCTACAGCGCATGTCCCTCACAATTGCTGCAAGAGCAGATTGTTATCGGATAGCTCGAAATCGATGTTGATTGACTGAAAACCACCGGCACTACTGGGCTTTACGTTCTTCTGATGTGAAGTCACTGTAATGCACATAGGTACGTTTCATATACCACTCAAAAAATTCCCAATAACTCTGTGGCTGATACTTCGGTCGGCCATCAGCAGGCAAACAACTCGGCAGACATTGCGCAACCGCATCCAGGTTGGTGTTAATAAAACAAGCAAAAGAGTAGCGATCGTTCTCTTTGGGGGGAAGCACGCGATGTGGTGTTGCGCGGAATCGATCATTGGTCCATCGGGATAGAAACTGGCCAATATTGACGACGATGGCACCCTCAGGAATATCGGGCCAGAACCATTTTTTATCCGTACCAAGAATCTGCAAGCCCGCCTCACGGGCGGGTGGCAAGAAGGTCATAAAACCTGTATCGGCATGGGCTCCAAGGCCGAACTCGTTGTCTTGCACCAATTTCGCCTTCGGATACTTAGCGATTCTCAAGTAGCAGTACGGATCCGTAAAAAATCGTGTAAAAAAACCGGCCTTCAACTCCAGTGCGTGCTCCCAAACCGGAAGCAGCGACAGGCCAAGGCTCCGGATCGCTTCCATGTACTGATTCACCGACCACCGAAAGCCCGGAAGCTCTTCTTCACTTGGCCAAGGCGTGGGGCCGTAGAACTGGGTGCCCTTGATCACCTCGGGATGGTTGGCAGAAAAGTCGGTGGCAACAACAAAGCACTCCACGCTGTCGAGCTTGGTGTGCGCGCCATAGGCAGAGTGGGTGACGATCGTGGCCTTCGATGGAATATAGCCTTTTTGATCTCGTGTAACCTGAACGGCCATCTTCTGATCAACGCTTAGGCTATCGTGAAAGCGCCGCGCCTGGCGCTCCATATCGTCAATTAGTGCGAGGTCAACACCATGATTCACGACGCAAAGAAAACCGAGGTTCTCGCAGGCGTGGCGCCACTGCGGTGAAATTCTCTGAGCCGCACCGGGTGACCGGCGGATCAGGGGTCCGAGATCGACCACCGGGAGCGCCCGGTGGTCATGATTGACGGCTCGAACATCACATACTGTTTGGCTTTCCATACAGGTGATTTCCCGAATAGTGGCCACTGCAGTCTTTTTGCGACCTACTATGGCGATACTCCTTAGCTTACAACAATCTATCCGTCGACCATGAAGAGAAAGGGCGGCAGCATGCTGACAGTCGGTGTAATCGGCTTGGGAATCATGGGATCCTCCTATGTTCGCAACCTCTTAAAAAACGGCTTTAAGGTCATTGGATTTGATGTTGATCCCAGCCGAATCAAAGCGCTTCAGAACACAGGGATGGAGGCGGCGACCTCGGTATCTGACGTGGCCAAACGGTCTACCGAAGTGATTACCTCACTGCCCAGCCCAGAGGCTCTGCTGCAGGTGGTTAAAGAGCTTCGGACACTCGGCACCCGGCTTGAACAAGTGGTCTTGGCCGATACTTGCACCCTCAAAATGCGGGATAAGCAGCAGGCCATGGAGCAATTGAAGGCTGCTGGTGGGCTGTTGTTGGACTGCCCGGTAAGCGGAACGGGAGCCCAGGCGGCAAAGGGCGACCTCATCATCTTTGCCAGCGGTGATGCAAATGGAATTGCTCGCATGATGCCGGCTTTCGGCGCTATTGGCCGTCTTACGCACAATCTCGGAGCCTTCGGCAACGGCTCCAAAATGAAGTATGTTGCGAACCTGTTGGTTACGATTCACAACGTGTCAACGGCTGAGGCCTTTGCATTTGCGCAGAAGGCAGGTATCGAACTGGAAATGGCCTACAAAGCAGTCTTCGGTGGTGCAGGAAGTTCGCGCATCTTCGAAGTGCGAGGTCCTATGATGGTGGCAGGTGACTACCTGACAGGGCTTTCTGCGACCCATCGGCTGATGCACAAAGACATTTCGATCATTGGCGAGTATGTCGATGCACTTGGCGCGGATACACCCCTTTTTCAGTTAGCGGCGGGCATACACAAGGAGGCCATTGCCCAGGGCTTTGAGATGCAGGACACCGCCTCTGTCTGCGCAGTGATGGAAAAACGCAATGGCATCATCCGTGCACGCTAGAGAAAGCATCAAAATAGTCGGGAATTGATATCGACTAAATGCCCAGCCCTTTTAATGCAGACTCCGGATAGCGCGTGCCGGAGGCGATATCTTTGGGGAACATCTCGTTGAGCTTTCCCACATCCTCGACTGACAGTTTTATCGTCTGGGCGACAACATTCTCCTCAAGATATTTCACCCGCTTCGTGCCCGGAATCGGAAACACATCTTCGCCTTGAGAATGAAGCCAGGAGAGTGCAAGCTGGGCGGCCGTGATTCCCATTTGGTCGGCGATTTTTTCCATCTTCTCCAGCAAGGTAACATTCTGACCGATATTCTCGGGCTTAAACCGGGGCAGGTTTCTGCGGCCATCTTTCTCGCCCAAGGCGTTGGCTGACTTGATCGTTCCAGTAAGAAAACCACGGCCAAGCGGCGAATAGGCCATCAAGGCAATCTCCAGTATTCTGCACGTCGCAAGAATGTCACCTTCAACGTTTCGGCTCCAGAGCGAGTACTCCGTCTCCAGAGCGGTGATCGGATGCACCCGATGGGCACGTTGGATTGTCTCGGCGCCTGCCTCTGATAGCCCCAGGTATCGCACCTTGCCTTGCTCCACAAGCCGCTTCATGGCGCCCACGGTGTCCTCTATCGGTACCGTGGGGTCTACCCGATGCAATGCATAGAGATCAATCACTTCAACTCCTAGACGCTTCAGCGACCGATCGCACGCGATCATGACATGGCGCGGATGCCCCCCGGTGAATCCTGTGTCACCGCCACCAGCAAGCGCAAGATTTCCAAACTTAGTACAGATCACCGCCTGCTCGCGCCTGTCGGCGAGCGCCTTGCCCACTAGTGACTCATTAACTCCATTGCCGTAGGCATCCGAAGTTACGATCATGTTAACGCCAATGTCGAGCGCCCGGTGAATGGTCGCAACGGAGGCCTCATCATTCGGCTGGCCATAAAAAATGGTCATCCCCATGCAGCCTAGCCCCTGGGCCGAAACTATCGGACCATTTTTACCGAGTCGTCTTTGTTCCATTTCCTAATCCCCTCTGGGGTAGCTGAGAACCCACCGCTTAGCGGGGAGACTTTCTTAGAAATTTAAAATCACACCCATCTTCGGCCTGCAGAACCTCTTGACTGTGGAGTCTTGCATAGCCCCGATCCCCGGCCAGAACAGGCAGCAGCCTGTGAACACCATCGGCCTTTCGCTTCTCGAGAGTGGCGTCATCCACCAACAGAGAAAGGGTAGATTCTTTGACGCTCAATCGTATGCGATCCCCATTGCGCACCAGACTTAATGGGCCACCACTTGCGGCCTCTGGACTGATGTGCAGCACGATAGTGCCGAAGGCCGTGCCACTCATGCGACCATCCGAGATACGCACCATATCACGCACCCCTTCCACCGCAAGCTTTTTGGGAATCGGAATCAGGCCGGCCTCGGGCATGCCAGCGCCTTTGGGACCAATACCGCGCAACACAAGCACATCGTCGGCCTTTACATCAAGGCCTGGGTCATCGAGCCGGTGGGCCATATCTTCTAGCCCGTCAAACACAACGGCCCTCCCCGTATGTTCTAGCAATTTCTCGCTTGCCGCTACGGACTTAATGACAGCGCCGTGCGGTGCGAGATTGCCTGCAAGCCAGCGCAGACCACCGTGGGGATAGATCGGATTGGAGCGACCCCTAATCACGCTACTGCTGTCCGTCACAGAAAATTTATTCAGTCGATCACGCAGGCAGTCTCCAAAAACGGTCGGAAAATCAAGCTCAAACAGATCGGCAAGCTCAAAAACTACGCGGACCAGACCACCGGCTTCGTGAAAATCTGGCATATAGCCCTCACCGCCGGGCTTGAGGTCGACCAAGACCGGAGTCTGATTGGCCAAATCGTTAAAACCTGCGGAATCAAGTCGCATACCAACCCGGCCCATGATCGCCGCTAGGTGTACCAAAGCATTCGTAGATCCGCCGATCGCAAGCAGCACCGCCAGAGCGTTGTGCACCTGGTGCTTACCGAAATCTGGCATCGCGATCTCTCCTTTTGCCAGGCGCGCTGCCGCGAAGCCAGTACGCTCGGCAATGCGAAGGCGGTCCGCGGAAACCGCCGGCGCACTTGCGGCGCCAGGCGCAGTCAGGCCCATCGCCTCGACGATACAGGCCATGGTGCTGGCAGTGCCCATCACCGAGCATGTGCCCACCGAAGGCACGAGATGATTGTTGGCATCATCAATCTGAGCCTGCGTCAGTCGGCCAGCGCGAAAGTCGGCCCACAACCGCCGGCAGTCGGTGCATGCGCCCACCCGCTCACCGTGCCAGCGCGACGACAGCATCGGCCCTGTCGGCAGGACGATAAAAGGCTTGCCCGCTGATAGTGCCCCCATGACTTGCGCTGGGATGGTCTTATCGCAACCGCCAATGACCACCACAGCGTCCATCGGCTGCGCCCTGATCATCTCCTCGGTGTCCATCGACATGAGATTTCGAAGATAAAGACTCGTAGGAGCGGCAAAAGACTCATGCAGTGAGATGGTGGGAAACACGATCGGAAGCGCGCCTTGCATCATGACACCGCGTTTTACCGCCTCGATCAGTTGTGGCACATTGCCGTGACAAGGGTTAAAGTCGCTGCTGGTATCAATAATGCCGACGATCGGCTTTGAAAGATCCTCATCCGAGAGTCCTGCACCTTTAATAAAGGCGCGTCTTAAGAAAAGTGCAAACTCTTTGTCCCCGTAATTGACAGTTCCGCTAGAAAGTCCTTGTGCTTGTTTTTTTTTCCAGTTGTCCACGCTAGCCCCTTCCAACAAATGGCATATTCGTGGCCATAAGGGTCATGGTCAACACGTTTGCTTCAAGCGGCAGGCTAGCCATGTAAGCCACCGCATCACCGCAATAGCGGGCATCGATCACTGGCTCAACCATCACCTGGCCGTTTGCCTGAGGTACACCCGCCTTAAACCGCTCACCAATCGATGTATCAGCATTTCCAATATCAATCTGCGATGCGGCAATTTTAAATTGACGACCATCGAGGGCCAGCGATTTAGTCAGCCCGGTAATCGCATGCTTGGTGGCGGTATAAGCGCACGTGTTAGGCCTTGGTGCATGGGCGGAAATCGAACCGTTGTTGATAATGCGTCCACCCTGAGGCGATTGCTTTTTCATGAGTGCGAAAGCAGCCTGCGCACAAAGGAAAGACCCAGTGAGATTGACATCGACCGCCTTACGCCAGTCTTCCTCGGATAATTCCTCGATGGGTACGCGAGGAGCGCCCATGCCCGCATTATTGAACAGAACGTCGAGGCGCCCGAACCGGGCCTCGATTTCTGAGAATAGGGCCTTGACCGCTTGGCCCTGACTGACATCAGCGGCGATCGCAATGATGCCGGGTAGGCCTTGGGCATCCGCAGCGGCGGCCTCTTTCAGGCGGTCAAGCCGACGGCCTGTAATGATGACTTGAAATTCCGCTTTTTGAAGTGCATAAGCACTCGCTCGGCCGATTCCTGTACCACCACCAGTAACGAGTGCGACCTTTGTGTTGGAAGGCATGACGTACGAGTCCTTTCGTTTGAATCGGAACACAGGAAACAGACAACTTGACGCTAAGCGCTTATGATAAGGCGATCATCTCGTCAACAAAAACCGGTGCCTGAGGTCCTTGCAGCCTTCGGCGATTGATACAACCTAATATGAGGTCATCATGACTGACGGCCGTCGCGTGTCATTCGAAAGACTGCAGGCTTTTATCGCCGAAGCGTTCGCAACTCAGGGATTCTCAGACACCGACAGTCTAGCGGTGGCGCGGCTGATGGCTCAAGCCGATCTGCAGGGGTCTGATGGTCACGGAGTGATTCGTCTCGGCCAGTACCTTAAGCGCATCCAATCGGGAGGAATCAATATCAAGCCTCAGATTCAAGTGGTGCGCGAACGGCCGGCAAGCGCTCTGATTGACGGTGATAACGGCATGGGACATCTGGTCGTTTCCAAGGCGGTTGGGCTCGCAGCTGAAAAGGCGCACAGCATGGGTGTCGCCTGGGTGGGCACCCGTTTTAGCAATCACGCTGGGCCCGCTTCGCTTTATGTTCGGGCCCTGGCAGACCAGGACCTCATTGGGATCTACTACGCGGTGGGCAATGCCAATCACCTCCCGCCGTGGGGCGGAATGGATATGCTGCTGTCGACCAATCCGATTGCAATAGCGTTTCCTCGTGGCCACCAAGAAGCGTCCGTGGTCTTGGATATGGCCACCACGGTGGCCGCCTACGGAAAGGTCAAGGCGAAGGCGCGCAAGGGGGAGATGATGCCCGAAGGATGGATGATCGACCGCCAGGGAAGACCGCTGCTTGACCCAAACAAGGCAGCCGAGGGCTTTCTCTTGCCCATCGGTGGCCACAAGGGCTACGGCCTTGCGTTACTGGTGGGGATGCTGGCTGGCAGCCTTAACGGGGCGGCGATGGGCAGCGCGGTCATTGATTTCAATATGGACAGTCGATCCATCACCAATACAGGCCAGACGATCTGTGCCGTGGATCCAGCCGCCTTCGATGATATTGACGCATTGCGACACCGGATTGACAAACTGGCCGGTGAAATTCGGGGTAGCACAAAGATGCCCGCCACCGAAAGAATATGGCTTCCTGGCGAACAGAGCTTTTACCGTCGACAGGACTATTCAACGCACGGCATTCCTCTGTCCGGGGGGATCGTCGCAGAGCTTGATCGGATCGCAACCGATCTCGGCATCGCTCCGCTATTCAATTAAGCCCTCCAGTGATAGCCTCTTGGCGCGTCTATTATTCGCCGACCACTTACCACGCGGTAACGGCTCAGTTCACGCGCTTTTAAAACTCCCTGAACGACTTTTTATGAAGAGATCGCTATGGCACTGAAATTTCTCGAACACCTACTGATCCTCACCCATGACCCAGACGGCACCCGGGACTGGTTCTGCAAGAACCTAGGCTTTCGTGAGGGAGATCACCCTGAGTTTGGTTTTCCCGTGCACTGGCTCTACATCGGAGACCAGGATGTTATACACATTGGCAAGGCAAGGCATTCGGAACACCAGAACACCTATCTGAAGGCGCCAACCGACAAAACCAATGACGACTTCTCAGCAGCTGGCGCCATGGGCTCCGGGCGGATTGACCACCTCTGTATCAACTGCGATGACCTCGCCGGTTTTATCAAAAAGCTCACCGACAATGGCGTAGAGTTCAATGAACGCAAGGCGCACAACTCCGGCCTGTATCAGCTTTTCATGCGCGAGCCGATCAACGGCATCAAAGTTGAGCTGAACTTTCCTTGGCGTGAGGCAGTCGCCCTCGGCCGCGTGCCCGGATGGACTGATGATGGCCAGAATGAAAAGTCCGCGGCCGAGGTAATTAAAGAATCCCGATTTACACAACAGTACAAGAAGGACTCGAAAGACAAGGTGACCGTATGACCAAGACGACTGTTGCACGAGTTCATCAGGCCGGCGACCCTGAAGTCATAAGGCTTGAAGAAATTTCCCTGGCCGACCCAGCACAAGGCGAAGTAACAATTCGCCACACTGCCATCGGTCTGAATTTCCAGGATATCTATATGCGCAGCGGACTCTATCCAGTGCCGACGCCGTTTGGACTGGGTAATGAAGCAGCCGGTGTAGTGGAAAAAGTGGGGCCGGGCGTGACGGACTTCAAAGAAGGGGACCGTGTCTGCTACGCCGGTGGACCGGGCTTTGAGGCCTATTCCGTCCGCCGTAATTTTCCAGTCGCGCGGCTCTTGCACACCCCCGCAGGCATCCAAGATGAGCAGGCGGCCGCTATCTTGTTAAAAGGTATGACAGTTGAATATCTGATGCATCGTTGTTTTCCTGTCAAGCCAGGAATGTCGGTGCTCTTTCATGCTGCAGCAGGTGGGGTTGGCCTTCTCGCGGGCCAGTGGGGCAGAGACCTCGGTGCACGAATGATCGGAGTGGCCGGCAGCCCCGAGAAATGTCGGCTTGCTGTCCAGAATGGTTATGAGGTCTGCCTCGATCGAAAAAAAGACGATATTGCGGCCAAGGCCCGAGAGTTGACCCAGGGTAAAGGGGTGCCTGTCGTTTTTGATTCGGTGGGAAAAGACAGTTTTGAAGCTTCGCTAAATAGTCTCGCGGCACGCGGCTATTTTGTCTCCTTTGGCCAGACGACCGGCCACCCTCCGCCAGTAACCGGTGCAATGCTTCAAAAACTCGGTTCGTTGTATTTCACAAGGCCAACGCTAGTCACCTATACGGCGGACTCGCAGGAGATGCGGGAGTCAGCAGCCATGGTCTTTGATCGTCTCAAACATGGCGTGCTTAAGGTCTCTATTAATCAGCGCTATGCCTTGTCCGACGTGGTGCGCGCCCATCGTGACTTGCAGGCGGGTACCACCTCGGGGTCTACGATCATTACACCGTAACGACTCGACGCAACCTGAGTAAATGAAAAAGGCCTGGGAGCGATCCCAGGCCTTTTTTTAGCCGCTCAACAATGGAAGCCCTTCCGATGTTGCCTCATCGCAGGCGCAGGTTTTGTGAGGCTATGCAGGTGCGTGACCGTGAAGAAAACCCGACGATTCTTTCGCTGCAGACGGCTTACTTATTCGTGTTGAATACGTAGTCTGGAAGCCAGGTCGCGATCGATGGGATAAACCAGATCAAGAGAATCACGATGAGCAGGCAGATCCAGTACGGAATCGAATGACGGAATATCTGACCGACGGTAATCTCGTTTTGGGGTAAAGACGCTTTAACCGTAAACACGATTATCCCGAAGGGCGGTGTGAGCAGTCCGGCCTCAATGGCTACGATTCCGATCATGGCAAACGCGATCGGATCCATGCCTGCGGCATGGGCCACAGGCGCGAATACGGGCACGGTGATGAGAATAATGGAGATCGAGTCGATTAAACATCCCAAGATAAACCAGATGAGCACCATGACGAGAACAATTGCCCAGAGGTCCATGCCCGAATTCACGAGAATCGTCTGAATTGCTCCGGTGATGCCAGTCATAGAGAGCACCCGAGAGTAGAGCTGCGCGCAGAAGAGGAGCAAGAGCAGGGGAGCAGTCGTACGGCCCACCTGAAGCACGACCTCGCGAATCTGTGCAATCTTCACCCCTCGGATGAGGGCTACAACGAGGGCGGCGGCGGCCCCGACTCCTGCGCCTTCTGTGGGGGTGAAGGCGCCCATCCAGATGCCCCCAAGAATGAAGGCAACCAGTCCGAGGGTGAGGATCGTGCCAAAGAAGGCCTTTGTCAGGCTCTCGAGGGACTCGCCGTCGGATGCCTTGGACTGCTCGCCTTGCTGCGGCCAAGACACTGTCTGGCCTGCTACCCCCACCCCGACAACCTGAGGCCGCGCCACAGCGGAAATCAAGATGTACAAGCAAAATAGTAAGGCCAGCAAGAGCCCTGGGCCGACGCCGGCAAGAAAGAGCTGGCCTATAGATTGCTCGGTGAGTACCCCCCAGACAATCATAAGTACGCTCGGTGGAATAAGCATTCCGAGGCAGGAGCTGCCTGCGATGCATCCAGCCGAAAACCCCTTGTCGTAGCCGGCACGCCGCATCTCAGGGTAAGCAATACGAGAGAAGGCGGCGGCGGCCGCAATACTCACGCCCGTGACAAACGCAAAAAGCGCGTTGGCGCCGACCGTGGCAAGCCCGAGGCGGCCTGGTAGGAAACGTAAGCCACGGTTGATGAGGGTAAAAATATCCCGGGCGGCACCGCTCTCGGCGAGAAATCCCCCCATGAGCAGAAAGAGCGGAATAACGGCAAATACATAGTCGCGCAGGGCCTCGTAGGCGGTACTGGAAATGAACTGAAAGACAACCCCCCAGTCTCCGACCATGAGAAAAGCCCCAAGGACCGCAGTGACCCCGAGTGCGACTGCGATGTGCACACCCGCCAAGGTGAGCAATAGAACGGTTCCAATGACGACGACGATCTGAAAAGTACTAAACATAATGCAGACCTCTATCTGAGGGGGTGATTTTTCTACGACCCGTTGATGTGACAAGAGGCAGCAGACTACCGCGACCTATGTGACCCATCTGACCCATGGCGCTCAATGACTCGATGCCTGGAAGAAATCTTCTTTATAACCAGGGTCTAAGATGGCCCGGAAGGCGTGCCATGAAAGAATGAGGTATTGGGTAATGGCTAGGGCGGAGCCTAGAACCACCATAAAGCGGGCAGGCCAACTCGGTATACGGAGGGCTCCCTCACCTTCAAACTCGCCGGATACCCAGGACCGAACGGCAAGGTCTATGCCGCCGTAGAAAATGATGAAGAAAAAGCCAACGCCAAGCAGTGAGCCGAAGAATGCAATAAAGGCCTTTGGGCGGGTGGAAAGTCTGGTGATAAACATATCCACGGCTATCATTCCGCCTGAGCGAATGGCATACGCTGCTTGAAGAAAGCAGATGAGCACCACTGCGGCCTGGACCATCTCTTTGGTGCCCTGAACAGGCTTGAGAAAGAGCCCGCGTCCTACGACATCGGCTACGATCAGAAAGGAGATAAGGAGCGCGAGAAAGGCTCCGATCACCAGAAAAGATCTAATAACCCAGTTATTTACGGAGTCAAACATCGGGTGTTCCTAGAGGGGGGATAGGGGGAGACAGAAAAAGGCAAAGACACAAAATTACAGGGCCTTCCAGCAAATATGACCTGCGAGAAGGCCCGGGATACAGCGATTAGCAGAGACTATGAGACTAGCGAATCCTGTAGCGAACGGGCCACTTGTGACCTGCCTTCTCCGCCTCTTCCAGGGTAATCTTTAATACTTGGCTTGCGGGCAGACCCTGCTTGTCAAGGGCGTCGGCCTGCTCCTGGGGCCAACCGGCCAGAGAGTTGGCCCATTCAATGCGTACAGAGGCCGGAACGCTCGAGACGTTGGTACCCAGTTCTTTGAGCTTTGCGATCTGCTTGGGATAGTCCTCTTTATTTACCTTACCCGTGCGCAGCTCGTACTCTCGTGCGACTTCTGCGATGATCGCCTGCACGTCTTTCGGGAGGCCGTCCCAGCGACGTTTGTTGACCGTGAGGCCGTGCCAGGTAATAGCGCCAAAGCCGATCTCGGTGTAGTGCTTGCCCTGCTCGTAGAGCTTGAAGTTCACCCAGGCCGACGGGAACATTATCCAGCCGTTATAGACACCCGTCTGCATGCCCTGATAGGCCTCATTCAGCGTGCCCTGAACCGGCACGGCGCCCACATACTCCAACCACTTCAGGTTGAGGCCTGCGCCAGCCAGTTTCACACCCTTGAGGTCCGACACACTCTTCCAGGGCATGGTGGTGCCAAGGTTATAGCCATTGTCTGCAATAATGCCCAGAAGCTTCTGGCCCCACTTGTCTTCAAAGACATTGCTCAGGTAGGGCACCTTGTCGTACACCGCCCGGGCGGTTTTGAGGCTGGTTTCAGCATCCATGGTTCCGAAAGGCAGCATGACCTGGAATGCATGAAGCGGCAGGTTAGACGGTTCAAAACAGAAGCAAAATGCGCCGAGATCGATGATGCCGGATTGGACCCCTTCCAGGGTATCCGGAAGCTTCACCATGGACCCGCCGTAGCCTTCGATAAAGTTCACAGTGTGCGGGGTGCGCTCTTTCACTCTGCGGGTTACTTCAGGCACAAAGAACGTATTGAGCAGATTGACGTACGTATTGACCACTGGGTGGCCCGAGGCAATACGCAGGGTAATCGTTTCCCGCTTCTGGGCCTGCGCATGAGCGGCACCCAAGCCCAAAAGGCTCACGACAGCTCCCGCCGCAATTAATAGGCTCGTTTTCCCTAATTTCATTTGAACTCCTCCAAAGTGACCTTTTGCAGATTTCTTAAATTACTACCCGAGACAAGTCTTTGCGGGCCCAAGTTTCCCGTCTATTAGGGTTACTGAGGGGGTAACCGCCTCGCGGGCTGATCGATTAATTATTTATATGCGCCGCAAAAGGTCTTTAGCTGATCTGTCTCTTCTGGCCTTCGTGCACAAGCATGATCTTGGGGTTGAGGGCGCCTTTGAGGGCTGCATGAAGGTAACAGGTGGTTGCGCCCATCGCGAGGAGCTTCTGCATGACCTCGTCGGGCTCCTCGCCGTGAAGCAAGAGGTGGGTATCGACGGGTAGAGCCCGGGCGACAAGGTGGCCCTGGGAGTCCGCAATCCGTTCAAACGGATTGAACTGAACCATACGGATCGCCCGCACCTTGTACTTGAGATACTCGGCGTACCGCAGAAGCTGGGTCATATAGCAGAAGGCAATTCCGGCAGACAGCAGGGCCAATCCTGCGGGGGCGGCCGGACTCTGCAGCTGCTCCTCCTGTGTCTGAAACCCAAATTCGCTGCCCGGCGGTGCTTTGAGGGTGGTTCGGGCAGAGGCCTGCGCCTTACCCAGGGCTAGCTCCGAGCGCCCCAGGACCTCCAGGCCATACTTGGAGGAGGAAGAGGGCATGGCGTCGGAAGGGGGAATGTAGTCTGATGTCTTCTGAATTAGACCTGGCAGGTCGTGACCATCGGCGAGCGGACGCGGTGGCCCTCCCTGGGTCTTGAGGGGGTCGCGCACATCGGGCGCGGCCGACGGCGTGACGCCCGTCACGGTGCGTCGAATACCGTTGACGTAGATTGCAAAGGTGCAGTCCATCGGAGAAGACATGGCGGCAAGACCGAGCGCGTTGCGCACTGCCTCGGACAAGAGCGCTGCCGCCTGATCAAGGCTACAACCGCCCTTGGTATAAATCTCAATCTCCGCGGGTTCGGCCTGACCTTGTCCTGTGCCGGCGAAAAATGATCCGCTAAAGGTGTACCGATTGACTAGTGTCTGGTGTACCGACAACAGAGGGCTGCCCGCCGACTGGTTGAGACGATCAATGTTTCCCAGGAGGTCCGCCTGAAGCCCAGCATTAAAAAATCCGAGGGGAAAGGGGGCGAGGTCAGAGCCTTTGAGTTGTGGGCCTTCATCACTCACCATGCGCCACCTGGGCCCTCGCTCGCCCTCGGTGACGACCGCCTCCTTCTGGTGGGCTCCAAGGGCACGGGCCTCGACCTTCAGAACCGTTTTTCCATGCTGTCCCGAAAAGACAGAGTCACGGGGCCCTGTGCGATCGACACAGAATCCGAGAGGAAACTCTGAAGACTCAATGCTATCGAATACGTCGATCATAAATTTTCCTTCGTGCGCTGCGACGCCAGTGAGAGTTGCTGACAACCAAAAGTGCTTCTGCGATGATCGCACCTGCAAGTCATTGACGTCCCTCGCTGGTCAAGTGCTTCTCAGTATAGCCGCCAGTAGGTAACTGGGAAATAATCAAAAGATCACTAGGAGAAAACCATGGCTTCCTGGAAAGATATAAGGGTCATCGGCAAGGAGGAGATGATGACCAGGGTTGCACGATTTAAGAAGCTGAAGGGGTCCGACGGGGGCCTTCCAGATAGCCCTCTGCCCGAGTCACAACGTACCCTTTACGCGGTCATTGGCTTTCAGTCCCCCAAAAAGGGCAATAAGGCAACCACCTCACCGGTTGGTGATGACGCGGCCACGATGCCAGCGATTCCTATTGCCGAGGGTTTTAATCTTGGGTATTGCAAGGCCAAGCCTGGGCGCGGGCCATTGATGCACAACCACGACACCAACGAGACATTTATTGCCCTAACAGGCAAGTGGCGTTGTGAGTGGAACGAAGGAAAGCAAAAGCAGTACGTCGATCTCAATCCCTACGATGTGATTTCGGTGCCCCCTGGCTGTGCGCGTCGGTTCATGAATGTCACCGAGGGGGAGCCCGACACCGAGCACTTATTGATGTTCGTCATTGGGGGCAACGCACCGCGGGCGGAGTTTACCCCGCTGGCCATGACGCGGTGCAACGAGTTCGCCGCCCAGAATAAGACACGGAAACCGAAAGCCAAGCAAAGATAAGCGATAAAGGACGTACTCATGGCCGCATATTGGCTTGCCCGTTCCCGGATTCATGACCCTGTTGAGTACAAGAAGTACACCGACTTGGTACCCGCGATTGTGAAGCAGTACGGCGGGAAGGTTCTGGCCCGAGGGGGTAGATACGAAATTATGGAAGGGCCGGAAGACTTCCATCGGTTCGTGGTGATCGAGTTCCCTGATCTCGAGACGGCGAAAGCCTGCTTCCAGTCCCCTGAGTATGT
>Ga0194133_10001668_pt1 | contig 37472 bp, 23 predicted proteins | sample TA2KigOf40mmetaG_FD_155448 | JGI IMG/M metagenome (GOLD analysis project Ga0194133, IMG submission 155448) | Freshwater microbial communities from Lake Tanganyika, Tanzania - TA2015055 Kigoma Offshore 40m | ecosystem: Environmental > Aquatic > Freshwater > Lake | place: Tanzania: Lake...
ACCAATCACGGAGACCTTCCTCATTCATTGATTTTGTTTTCTTTTTCATCGAGTTAATGAATTTTCTGTAAACAGCAGCTTCTGAAGTTTTTCCTGCCACTCTTGCTCTTTGCTCCATAGCAATTGCTGCTTGGATTTTATGAGCATGAGATCTTCCAGAGTTTCTTATTTTTGAGACACTCTGTTTTGCAGTCTGGACATCTTTAAACCCTAGTCCGTGAATTGTTCCTTTTGGATCTTCATCTGTATAAAGATCTGAGTGCTTATCAGACTTATTTGGTTGTCCTGGTTTCTTTGGAATACGAGCTCCCTCATCAATTGAAGCACCATTTTCTTTACGAAGCATTCCTTCAGGATCAACCATGAATCCAGTGGGAATTGGTTTACACTTTTTGTCAGTGTAACAATAATATTCTCCTTTGGGGCAACGACCGTTTTTTTTCATTCAACTGGTTTGGACTTAGTGTTTTCACCTTTTGCTCTTTTTTTTCTTCCCGCGCAGTGAGCACGTTGAGAAAATCCTTTTGGATTTGAGCAATTAATACTCTTTTTATATTTATTCGTCCACTCTTCTTGAAACTGTTTAAAGGTTTTCATATTTTATAATGAGACAGTATCACGAATTATTACCATACCTTCTCTAATTTTTGTTACTGTTCCAACTCCAGATGTTATAAGAACATCATATAAACTTCTTCCTGAAGTTAAAATACCAGTTATAGAATTTGATAAAGAAATAGTTAAATTGCCTAAAGTTGCATCAGCACCATGAGTTGTTGCAAAAGAAACTGAATTTTTAGACTCACCCCATTTTCTCAATTTAGCAGTAAATGTATGGTTAGAAAGATTAAAAGCTGATCCATCAGAATTTAATATTTTAAATTGTTTTGAAAAATTTGTTCCTTTTTCTATTACTATGTTTTCTACGTTAACTGCCATGAGTTTTTTAAATATTTATATTTGCAATGCAGTTCCTGTAACTTTAAATTCTGTAGAATCTGATGAAGTTGGAGTTATCAAAATTCTAACTAAATTGTTACTTATGTCACTATCAAAAACACACAAATTTTCTAAACTTTTAATTGTACCATATTCTGTATTAAAAGTATTTGTACCATCGTGAACTATTAAAAATTCTGTTGTTTGATAAAAACTTCCTCTTGTTATTTGAATTTGATACTTTACTGATCTAAAGGAATTTTTAGAAAACTCATGCAACACTGATTGATTTGTGCTACTCGTAGTTTTTTCAACTGCAATTAAGTTTGAAAAATTTTTTTGACTAATTAATTTAGGCATTTGCTGTCTCCAAAATGCTCAAAATTAATTTAAGAGTGCTATTGGCACTTGCCACAATTTTTATAGAATCTCCAGTTTCTAAAACTAATTTTCCATCTAATGGTACGTAGGCATCTGAAACAGGAACTGATGCATTTTTAATTATTTCAGTAGTTGTAGAAGATCTTACATGAGACATTGTAAATGTAGAAGATGAAGATCCAATATTTGTTACATGAGCGTATAATATTATAGCCGTATAACCAGTTGGTGTTGTATATGCCGTTTGTTCTGAAGTTGTAATTTCAAGTGTTTCAGTTTGAAATCTATTAAGTGCTAGTTGTGCCATATTAACTTAATGCTAGGATAAACGGTGTCATTTCTGAAAATAAACTTCGTGTAAAAGATCTTCCACTAATAGTGCCCGTATTTTGATTTATTTTTAAACCATCTCCAATTCTAAAATTACCAGATTGATCAGTGCTAGTATAAACAACTTTTCCACCATCTATACTTACAACTTCATTTTCTTGAATAGTAACTCCACCATTTTTTGGAATTGCAGTCGTAATGTCATTTCCAGATCCAATGTATTCAAAAGTATGTGAACTAGCGACAATTCTACTCACTTGGTGAAAATATGCAGTTGTTCCCACACTTACAGTATTAATTAAATTTTCATCTAGAGTTAAAGTAGAAATACCAGATGATATTGGTGTTGAACTATTTATTGTATAATAAATTGGTGTCATAGTAGCAACTGCCGTGGCAGTATTTATTCCAATATTTGGTGCAGAAATTGTAATATTTGGTGTAGATTCATATTGATTACCACCACTAATTATAGTTATTTCCGATACAGAATTATTATTTAGAGTTGCAAATGCCAAAGCAGTTTCTCCATTTGGTCCGGTTGGAGCATCAATTGTTACTGTAGGAGTTGAAGTATAACCAGTGCCTCCAGCTGAGACTGTGATAGATTGTATAGATTTGTATAACTTGTCAAAATAAACCACCTGGCCATCATATGGTCTTGTTGTGGTTGTGATAGCAACAACAATATTATCCTGTCCACTGGAAGCAGAAGATGTTACTATCCCAGTATATTGGAGATTACTCACACCATCAGCAACTAAACCAAGTGTTCCAAAACTAGAATTACTGTTTGTCAAATCAACTTGACTGCCTTTATGACAAGTTATTGCTTCATTACAACAGATAGTAAAAATAGAAACTAATTGAGCAAATCCTTCATTTGTTACGGCAACTCCAACTCCACCTTGATTATACTGGGTATAACTGTCGCAAACAATTGATTTTAAACCCTCAGCTTGAGCACCATCAATTCTTAACCCAGTTCCAGTTGTTGTGTTACTAGTGCAATTTTGAATATAAGGACTTTCCCACTTACCACCACCCGCATTAGTTGCTATTGTATCAGTTGGAAAAGCAATAGCTGCTGCTGGAGAAACATGATTAATAAAAGTCATTTCTGCTAAGTAGCATCCTTTTCTCACATGAAATATATTTTGATTTGTATTTTGTGGTATAATAGTAACTGTTTTTAAATCATCACCAACAATTGAGACAAATGGTGGAACTTCTATTGGATTATTTTCAGTATAAGTTCCTGCTAAAACTCTGATAGTTGTTCCAGTTGTAGCTACTCCAACTGCACCTTTAATAGTTAAAAATGCATTATCTATTGAAGCTCCATTATTAGAATTATTTCCATCTTTTGCAACATAAAGAACATTTGGAGCAGTATTAATTCCTGAAGCAGAAGCACTTATTGAAACTCCGGATCCTATTGTGATACTACTATTAGTAATTACTACATTTTCATTACCTATAGAAATAGTGTTATTTGTTCCATCAATTGTAATTGATGCTGTGCCAATAGTGAGTATTCCAGTTACACGAGCATCTCCTTCAACGACTAATTTTTCCGTAAAAGTTGTTGCAGAACCAACAAGTAACCCACTTCTTGCCGTGACAAATCCAATAGAATCAACATTTGTTACATCTTCATAAGTAACGGTTCCTGCAACTGAGACATTTCCAGTAAAAAAACCATCTCCTTTAACATACAATGCATATGCAGATTGTGATGTAGTTGTTCCAATTCCAACATTTTTGGTAGTGTGAATTCCTATGGAGTTTGAAGACCATGTTCCTCCAGCACCTACATTTATTTCACCAATAACCCATTTATTAATTGATGAATTCCATTTCAATATTGATCCTGTAGAAATTCCCGTGATATCAACATCTGCAAGATCTTTTACGAATCCAGCTCCTCCACCTCCGATGGATGCCATCTGAATCTGAACTCTATTAATAAATGTTCTATAGTGTTCGGCAAGATCTTTAAAAGTTACAAAATTTTGATCTAATGGACTTAGTGGATCTTTTGTTTTTGCTCCCTCATCTCCTACCAATAAAGACCCAGATTCATTTAAAACTGTTTTTTCATTAAACTTTTCAAAAATTTTTTCAATATGAGATATTTTTTTAGAGAGTTTTTTATTTTGTTCTTCTATAAAATCTATTTTTAACTTTTCAATTACAAATTGAATTTCTTTTTTTATATTTTCATATTCTTTATTTCTTTGAGTTATTCTTTGTTCATTTACTAAAATATCCTTTTGTAAATTTTGAATTTTTTCATTTAAGCTATCATTTAAATTTAAGATATTTTGATTTAGATTATTTTCAGTTTCTAAAATATTTTTTTGAGATTTTTTTGATATGTTATTTACCTCTTCAAATATATTTTCATTTTTTTCAAATAATTTTTCTATTGAATTAGAACATGTTTCTAACTTTTTATCAATAGAAATTTCCCTACTTTTAATGTCTTTTAATGTGCTTTCATATATTTTTGTTATGTGCGAAAAATCATTAACTAAAGAATCTGTTTTTTCTTTATACAAAAATATTGTATTTTCAATTTTATCTTTAAACAGTAAATTTTCTTCACTGAGATTATTTTTAAGAGATTTTAAATTATCTGAAAAAATATCAATCTTATTTTTAACATCTATTTCTATTGATTTTATTTCCTCTTCTGTTTTTAACTTTAAATTAATGAGTAAATTATTATATTTTGGTAATTCTGCATTTGAAAAATTTTCTACATTCAAATTTACATTTGATATTTCTTCTTTTAATTTTTCTTCAAATAAAATTATTTTTTCTGACAAAGTGCTGAAATATTTTTCAGATTTTAATTTACCTTCAGTAAATATTTTTTTATATTTTGGAAGTTCCTCTTTAGAAAACTCATTAACATGTTCAAATAAAGAATTAACATCTTCTCTAATTTTGCTTAAACTTTTTTCGTTAATACCATTGAGATTTTTTTCAAATTGTTTAAATTTTTGATCGGTATATTCATCTATCTGCTCAAATTTTTCCTCTAATTTATTAATTGTACTATCAATTCTAGAACTTGATCTTAATTCTGATTCTATAAGAAGTTTATCATATTTTGGAATATCGTTTTCTACAAGATCTTTTACTTGATTTCTTAAATCAATAAAATCACCTTTTAATCTATTAACGCTTTTTGAATTAAGAGATTTAATATTTTCTTGAACATCATCAATATAAGATTCAATAGAAACTAGATAAGTCATCATGGGATTATCTAATTCTACTTTTTTTGATATATTTTTTATTTCTTCTTTTATTTGCTCGATTTCTTTTGATAAAAATGAAATTTGATTTACATTATTTTTTAACTGATCTACTGTTTCTGTGAAATTTGAAGCTGCCCTAAAGTTTTCTAATTTTTCTTTAAGTAAAGAAAAATCTTCGGAAACATTAAAATTAGTATCAACAGAATTTTTTATGTTCTCTATAATGGATTTTTTATTTTTATCTGACTCATTATAAAAAAGTTCCGAAGGTTTTTTTAATACCACTCTACAATCTCTCCCTTTTATCCTATGATAATATTTATTCTGTAAGAAATCTTCTCATAAAATTGTTCTAAGGAACATCAGTTTGTTTACTCTGTTTTATTAATTTTAAAAGATCTGAAGTAGATCCAACGTACAGTGCATTATTAACAGTAGTGGGTCCTTTTATTTTTGTTTCATCAATATCTCTTAATTTTTTTTGAAGATCTAATAATTTATCTGTGGCATCGGCGACATTTTTAATAAGTTGCCCAGCAACTTCGTATGCTCTAGGAGCATCAGTTTGTTGAGCTAAATCTAAAATTCCATTGATTGCTTCTTGCCCCTTTTCAATTAAAGAGTATAAGTTACCTCTAGTATATTCATAATCTTTTGTTATATCATTATCTGCGGCAATAATTTCATTTTTTGCAAGCAGCACTTCTGAAGGAACAGATAAACTGGTTTCCTCGGGTGTTCTTTCAATATCAAATGTTTCATTTAATTTTTCAAATTTATCTTTCATAATTATAAATCAGTATTTTGTGATGGACTGTATTCTTTAAAATCTTGGAAGAAAGTTGTATCTTCATTAAATCCAAAGTCATCTCCAGGTTCTATTAGGGCATCATCAGCAGCAGTAACTAGATTAATAGAAGTTCCTGCAATATGTCCTTCAATTTTAGAATCTTCATATCCCCTGATAACAACTAAATCATTTCCATCTTTTGATTTTATGTACATTAATTCAGAATCTAAGTATATTCTAGAACCAGTAGTTATTGAAGTTGCATCATCTACCGTGATGTATGTAGTGATTTGATCTATATCTGCTGAAAGTATAGTTGTTGAATCATTATTATAATCTTTAGTTGCTCTAGGAGTTACGGTATATCTAATTTCTCTCTTCTTAATTTCAACTCCAGACATATAATCAAGAGTAACTCTTTTGATAACTCCAGTAGAGGATGATGGAATAGGACCGAATAGATAAGTTTTTGCAGTAAATCTTAAAGTATAAACTAGTGATCTTCTTTTTGTGTAATCTCCTTCGTAATCATCAGTAAAAGAAACACTATCTAAAATAATAGGTATATCCCTTTTTTCATTTATTGGTTGTACTAATTTAACAGTTAGATTATAACTAGGTTGAAAATATGGTAGAATTTGTTCAACAATTTGAAGTGCATCGTCATTTAATTTTGTAATAATATTTACCTCAAATTGCATATTATAGGGGACTGGCATATAAACTTTTTTACCAGTATTAGTAATGAAACTTTGTGTTGTTGAAACTTTTCTAGAGGAATCATAGTTTAATCCAACAAATTCAAATGACATTCTGGGTAATGACATTTTGATTGGTTTCAAAGCCGTTGGATCTTGTTCAATTCTTGCAAGAAATTTTTGAATTGGACCATAAGCTAGTGGAACTTTAATAATACTAATAGTATCATCGGAATTATTAGTATGATGTATTTCAATATTATTAAAAATATTTCCAAATGCTATAATAGTTTTTCTAAAAATTTCGTGATAAAAATGACCAAACATTTTAGTATTACCCTTTACTTATATTTAACAATTAAACTTCCCCGAACGGATTTCGTTCAGTGAAGTCAGTTATAGAGTCACCTTTAGATTCAAAGATATTATTTTGAGCATATTCATCAACTAAATTATCAGTGGTTACAGATTGAACTGTATATATTGCAGAAGAAGACGATCCAACCAAAGTTTCTCCAACTGCAAAAGATCCATCTATAATTGAAACTTCAAGTTTTCCAGTAACTGCATTCCACTCTCTAACTTTTGCAGTTGTAGATGTTGCAGATCCAGTAACAACTTCATTATAACTATATACTCCTGTTCCAACTGAAGATGGGCTTGATATAGTTATTATTGGAGTAATTGTATATCCAATTCCAGAATTAGTAATTCTTACTTGAGAGATAGTTCCTGCTGCAGAAACAACAGCAATTCCAGTTGCTGTAATTGCATAAGAAACATTTGATGGTGAGGAAAAAGTAACTGTGGGTGAAGAAGTATATTTACTTCCACCATTTGTAATGGTTATAGTGCCAATAGATGCTCCTGAAGTTGCGACACCAACTGTCGCCGCAGCTCCGATTCCCCCACCACCAATAAAGAATATTGAGGGTGAGTATGTATATCCAGATCCAGGTTTTGTTATGAAAACTTTATCAATAGAAAATGCTGTGGTTAGACCAGTTCTGGATGTCATTATTGCAACAGCTTCAGCTGTAACTCCAGATGTCGGTGGTGATATTGCAACTCTAGGTGCGGAAGTGTATCCCTGTCCGTCATTTATAAGAGTGATTGTTTGGACTCCACCGGTAACTTGAGTAGTTGTTGCTGTGGCAGTAGTGCCAATCCCAACTAAAGAAATAGTGGCAATATAACCTTGATCTTTAATTACCTCATCAATTTCGGTAACCCCAGTATCAATATCTTCATCTTCATATTCAAAGAGTTCACAACGAAGTTCATAAACATAATTTTTTCCGAGTTGATAAAATGGTTTTTCTCTTTCAACAAACTTTACTTCAAATAACTTTTCTCCAAGGGGGAAAAAAATTAAATCTCCTTCATTTGGTCTAAGAGAAGATTTTATATTTGGTTGATCTTTTATTAAATCTTTAATGTATAGTTCAAATCTCTCTGCCGAAATGATCAAAGTGATTTCATCAGATACTGTTAATCCAAATTTTGTAAGAACATCAGTATTTTCTGCATATCCTTCATAATTTGAAATGTAAGCTTCTATTGGATATGCTTTATCAAAACTAGATTCAATAACTTCTTTAATTATTGTCTTTTCTGTAATATATTTTCTAGGTAGATAATGTATTTCTACCCCAAACATTCTTAGATGTTCATTAATTAAATCTTGAACAAGTCCTTGTTCTCCTTGAGAACCTTGCAAGAAAAAAGGATTTAACATTATCCAATCATATCCAGTGGAGGTAATTCAAATTCTGTCATCATACGTTTTTTAATATCCTCTAGTTCATTTATAGCATCTTCATAAATTTCTCTACCATTAAGTTCAACCCCACCAGGTAATTTAACTCCTCTAAATTTAATTAAATTTTGTCCCCATTGTTTTTTAATTAATGATGTTAAAAAGGGTTTTAAAAATGAATCGTTCCAAACCTTTGAGCAATCGTCTGGATTCAGAACTCTATAACAATCGATAATTAAATATTGACCTACTTTAACAGATCCCCAGTCCATATCAATATAGAGTTTATCTTGTCTTTTATTAAATCTAATCATTTTCTCTGGATTTAACAAAAAACTGATATCTTCAAGATATCTTTTAACCATTGTGTAAGTTAAAAGTTCAATTGTATTGAAATAATAAACATCATTTAACATCAATTGATATTGAATATTGAACATTCCTTGAGAAACAGTATTATTGCCATCTACTTTAAAAATTTTATTTATCCCGATGACAGTGGGTGGAATTTGTATATAATTTGAATTTTCTATATATGAAAAAGTAGTCGCAGTTCCAACTATAGTTGCTTGCGCTGATGTTGTTGCAATACCAACAGTTGAATTATTTCCAGGAGCTCTTCCCCTATCAATATCTGCCTGGGTTATTTGATATTTCAAATACATCTGAATAACACCATCAAAATGCCGCTCTTGAAAATACTGAACAGCATCATCAACAAGGTCTTCTATTTGTTCATCTGCAACATTAATTTCTAAAACAGGATAACCCAGTTTTCTTTTACAATATTCTATGAGTTCTTGTCTTGTAGATGGTTGAGCCATTATAATCTACCTTTATAGAGGTATTTATGATTTATTTGCTAAATTGAGTAATAAATTTTTTATTTCCATAATATCATTTTTCATAGATTTAACTTCATTTTCAAGATTTTCTATTTTAATTTGTTCATTTTCAATTTTTTGAATATGTTTCAAATGTTGTTGATATGCACTACTATCAGTGTTTACAATTGCACCTGAATTTTTATCCCTATGTAGATTTGGTCTGCCTTCAACTGGTATTAAATTTTTCATTTTATGCTAACGCAATTCCTCTAAGATCTTTTATCAGTGGAACATTCGCTTGATCTGTTCCGCTCATAATTATTTTAATTGCAAATCCATCAAATTTTGATAAATTATCAATACTGTATTCATAATCTTTAAAATCACCTAAAGTTGAACTTGTTTCAATATTTTGGTCTGGATTTCCATTATTTTCAGAAGGATTAATAATTTCACCATTAGAATTTATGTTCTCGTATCCTGGAAAAAATTCATAAACATTACTAAAGTCATCTGAGTCTTTTCTTATTAATTTATACATCACTCTAATTTCTGAAGTATTTTTTCTTACTGCAGAGAAAAGAACTTTTAATGAAGTTGCGGAATTTGCTAAGTTAATATCATTGGAAATATACACTGCTGCGTGTGGATCGGAAGTTTCTCTTTTAGTTTCAAGTGAAATTTCGTCTGTTCCTGGCCATGTTGTCATTGGTCTATTTAATCTATTTGATGTGAGAATCATGTTAACTCTTTCTAAATCGAGAACAGGTGAAACATTTTTATCTCCGGTGAATAAATCGATAACAAGGGTAAAAGATTTTTTTCCAGGAAACTCTGTTAGGCTAAGAACTGAATTTTCATTGTCTGCATTTGCAATCATTCTTAATGATGATAATGTATTGATATCGTTCAATTGCACTTGTTCAAATCCTTGATCTTCAAATGATAATTCTGATCCATCCACACTTGTTGCACTAATAGTTCTAATTCTGGATCCGACGCCTGTGCCTTTAGGGGAAAAAATATTTACATTCGGGGTAACATATGAATAAATGATATTTTTAGTAGTGATTGCATAATCGTTCGGAGAATAACCAAAGTCACTTCCAGTTTTAGTTTCACTAAAGAAAAGATTTGGTATCCCATCTACATTATTATTTCTGTTTATACCATAGTTTGTATTACTCATATCAATTTTAATATGATAAAAATCAATATCAATTGGATTTGGAACTGTTGCTAATGGGGAGGACATATTGTGAATTCTATTAATTCTCCTTAGAGAAACATTATTAAACTCATATTTCATTACTGTATCATTAACGGAGTGTGCTATTGATCCACTGATATCAGTTCCTAAAACATTTGCATCGATACCTCTAGTAATACCTGTTAAAGTGTTTGTAGTGCTATTAACTCCAGTATAACTAATTAATTCATTTTTAATTCTTATATATCCTGGATTAGTAGATGAAACTCCTACATTTTCAAAATTATTAAAAATAGAGACTGAATTTAATTGAATATTAGAAGTTTCGGAAGAATTGTACGCAGCAGATAGTTTTGCTGGTTTTAAATCACTTTTTATTCCATTTATTCTAACTAGATTATTTGTTGCATACATACCATGATTATAACTGTCAACTTTAAAGTGTAACCCATCATATGTTGTATCTTGATTTAAATATGAAACAGTTGCTAAACCTATGAAACTTGTAATTCCTGTAGATGGAATGTAAGTCAACCTCTTACCAACTACACCATCATAATTACCTTGAACATTATCAAGTATGAGAGTGTTAAAGGACCCTATAGTTTGAACTGATAATCTTGCTCCATTTCCAAATCCTACTGAAGTTGGAATTCCTACAATATCCCCAACTCTATATCCAAAACCACCATTTGTTACTGTCACAATTCCAGAAGAAGAAAGGTTTAACTCATTATCTTGGAAATATGCACTAACGGTAAGACCTCTACCATTACCGGTGATTGTTTTTAATTCTAAATTATCATACCTAAATGTTGTGTATCCAGTCCCAACTGAATATGTTGTAAGTGCAAATCCAACAGTAGTAGAGACAGATCCTGCGATTCCAATTAGATTTCCACTAATTGTTTTATCGGTGATACCAATACTGATGCCAGGAACTATACCAATATAGTTTGATATATTAGTGGATAATCCAATTACAAGTCTATTAGAGTTTGTAGATAGATCAGTTTCATTAATCTTTAATAAAGTTGAATATTCACCACCTTCAACTGGATTATATAATGAATATGAACCAGGATTTGTTGTAAATTCTGCTTTGTATATAATAAATTTTAAATCTTCGTATCCACTTGGTTCCCATGTAGATCCATTTTGAGATTTGAATAGTGATCCAAGTGTTGGTTGTTGGGATACAATTCTTCTAGCAGATTCTGGTCTGTTTCGTGTAGTGATATCTTCTTCTCCCATTCTAGAAATCCAAACTTGATATTCAGTTGAATCTGAAAGTAAAACAACTGCATATTCTTTCAAATTTTCTAAGAAAACAGGAGCTTCAAAAGTTACTGTGGTTGCAATTGTTCCATCAGTTGATGTTGTTATTTGTCCTGGCGATAATTCTATTTCAGAGAAAGGTAAAACAACAGTGCTTGGCACTCCACTTTCAAGTGGTCTAAGTTGCACAATAACTGGAACATTAGTTGTAGTCGGTTTACTTGCAAAGAACAGATCTACCTTAGTTGCAAATAATCCATTTGGAGCATCAATTTTAAATGATTGTGCAAGAGGATCATGGTAAGCTTCTGTTATATTGGTTATATTTGTAGTAATACCAGTTGTTGTATTAATAAATTGAGATGCTTGGGCAGAACTTGAAGCTGAAGACGATAAAGTTCTGGATTCAGTCTCAGTTTCCCTTCTAACTCTAGCATTTCTGATTCCAAGTTGTGTGTCTTGAGAAGTTTGAAGGAGACCTGAAGAATAGAAAGACTCTTCTGCTGAAGTGTTTATTGATCCTGGAATTGGATTGTTGTTTTGAACATTGATGAGTTTAAATTTCTTAATACCTGTTTCAAATGAAAGTGTATTTGATTGGGGCACAAAGAAAGAACCAATTATAGTACCAATATTGTCAGTAATTAATCTGACTCCTGTAACTCGTGCTCTTGCACCACTTGTTGCTCCAATTAAAGTGGCTCCATTCTTAATTAATCCGTAAAACTTTCCAAGAGCGGCTTCTTCTAAAGATGCAGTATCAATATTTAAAATAGTTGAAGAAGATGTATAGGCATTTGGAATTGTGGTGTTAACATCATATGGATTTATTGAATATGTAACTGTTGGTGCATTGTATGGACCATACTTATGATTAGATTGAGCAACTCGAACAGTGGCTGTTATTTGAGAAGTATTTGCTGGATCATAAACATTTACACTTTCTCCTACTGTAAAAACTCTATCTGTCATTAAAATTTCAATTAATTTTGGATAAACATAAGAGTTTACATCAACACTATCAAAAAATGAATAAACTTGTGTGTTTGGTTTTAATCTACGAGCAACAAATTCTATATTTCTTGCTCTCATGTATCTAATGAATTGATTATTAACAATTCTTGGACCTAACATTTGAGAATCAATCTGTTCAGTTACATTCCATCTAATTCCTTGTCTAGATTGATTAGCAGTATTGGTTACGCTTACGTTTGATCCAATACTTAACAAGTCAGCGGTTGTAGTTGTCCTTTCTCTTCCTGTAGTGGTTCTAGATCTTAGTTGTCTTCCAGCTTGAGTCCATGCAAAATTTTGTGTTCTTGAAAAGTTTTGAGTTTTATCACTGAGAACTTGATCCTCTTTAACATCAAGACTAAGACTTGATGAAACATTTACTCCAATCCAGTCAGTTTGCCAAGCACCCCAATCAATTGGACTAAATCCAGTATTTTGATTAACATTTAATTGCTGAATGGTTGAACTATAACTACCTTCTATAGTAACTCTATTTGGATCAATTCTATTAGTATCAACCCAAGTGTCAGAAGATGGATTTAATTCAATAGACCCACTATATGAAGTAACTAAGAAAGGAGTGACATTTTCTATTCTAGTTGCAAATTCATTTTTGGCAAATATTATATCAGTATAACTTAAAGTTACAATTTTTTTATTTTTCTTGATATTTTCATCTTGAGCATTTTCTTCATATCTGTAATCTGCTTTTGTGTCTTCTGTTACACCAATACCAATTGCAACAGACTGTCCTATTAAATCAATCGCAGTTGTATAATGAACTGGTCTTAAATGTCCCCTTCCAATATCAATACTAGATTTAAAAATTGGATTTGATACATCGTGCGCGGAATGTGACTTAAAATTATCAACAAAAAATCCACACTTAAATCTATCTAATCCATTTGTTTTTATGGAAAGTGAATCTGTAGAAATTTCTAGAAGTGAAAGTTGTGTGTAATATTCCAATGTAGCAATTCTACTTTCGAGCCTACAAATATCTTGCATTCTATATCTTTTATGAGATGCATAAGTTAATTTTGCATCATTAATATCATACATGTAAGCTGGCAAAACAATCGTTCCAATCTCTAACATTCCATCAGGATCTTTTGGTGCTGCTGGTCTATCTGCAGGAACTCCTTTTTGTAATTGAAAATTACCTTCTTTGCTTAAAAATATTTTGTCTATTCTTGGTAGATAATACTCAAAACTAGTAATAAAAGTTTGATTTGGTGCTAATTGATAAGGTGAAGATTGCCCAACTGATGAGAAATTTCTAGATGAAAATTCAAATGGTGACAACGATGAAGTGTAACTATATGTGCTAACTCTAGGTCTTATATCAATTAAATCAGATAATCTAATTCCATTTAATGTAGAAATTTCAGAATATTTTTCAATTGGATAACTATCGACCGTATATACATCTCCACTATCAGAAGAATCTATTTCATAATTTTGAAAAATAATTTTTATTTTTTTACTTGGATTAAATGTTGAACTTTTTTTGATGATTTTCCCATAATCATAGTAATTTAATCTTTGCCCATCATCTAAGACATAGTACAAGGAGATATTTTTATCTCCACTGGTCACTGCGTTGCAAATTCCACTAATTTTTGATTCATCAAATGAAACAAGTTCTCCAGGTGTAAAAGTTAATGCATTCAAATAAACTATTTCAATTGACAATGTAGATTTTGAGACTACAATAGCAACTGCACTGCTATCAGCTCCTATTATCTTTTCACCAATTAGAACATCATTTGCAGAATTATTTGGTCCGGTTAATGAAGCCACTACAAATGACAAAACTGGTAGATCTGGTTCCGAAACATCTGATGATTCAAATATACCAAGAATTTTTACTACATCAGGAACATTTAGACAAATTTCATTATCCTGCACTCTAGTTCCATAAACACTACTATAACTTAGTCCATCATTTAAAGTTGTGCCTCCAATTCCAGAGGCACTATTAAGTGATCTACTTATAGTCAAAGTATTTACTTTATTTAATTTTTTAATTTTTTCTTTTACTTTATTTTTCTTTAATGAAACTATGAGAGTAGCATTAGAACCACTTACTTCACTTAAATTTCTAATTTCTAAATTTTTAAGTCCATTTGTAAAAATAAATTTATCAAAAGTCAATGTTTCTAGTTTTCCATTTGAATAACATAGGGCATAAGCTTCTGCTGAAAATGGTTGATAGATAAAATCAGTATCTAATGATGGTGCTATAAGTGTATTCGCACTAAAAGAAGCAATGTTGTATTGCCTTTTTAAAATCACATCAGTATTTTCTGTATCAATTGTTTTTACATTAAGTTTTGATAATTTTGTTGTAAAAGAAGGATCTGAAATATTTTGAATTTTTGAAGCACGAATAGATAAATCGGAGGTAGTTATTGTAGAGGTTGTCGTTGAACCATCACAAATTCCAGGAACTGAGGCAACACTGGAAAGCTCCAGAACTCTTCCACTTGCAGAAATAGAAGAAATGGTGTTAAAAGTGACTGTTGAAAATCCTGGTCTTGTATAACTGATAATATTTCCTACAGTTGCAACTCCGATAAAATTGGTGGTTGATGAAGTTACAGTAGAAATTCCAGTAACTGGATCTCTTGCACTAATTGTAAAGGATGGAATTGTTACATTAGTTGCAGCATTTAGTATATTTAAAGTTGGTGGAATTTCTAAATCCAATAAAACATCAGCATTAAATCCAGTATCGTTGGTTGCTGTTGATCTATATGAATAAATCGAATTAACTTCTGAAAGTTTGTAATCTCTGGATGTTCTTATAAAATGTCCATATGTTCCAATTCCACTTACATTAATTGATTCATCTTTTGCAAATTTTCCAACAACATTGTAGAGTGTAATATTGGTTGAATTGATAACTTCTGTTTTTACATATCCTTTAGCACCACTAGTTCTACCCTCTATTAAAGAAGACGCACTTAAAGAGATATTTGTGCTAAGTCCTATTGTAGTAAATGTTTGAACATCAAATAATCTTAATTGATGTGTTGTTGTTATTCCCGTAGATCCCACAAAACTAAAATCATATGCTCTAGCAACACCAATTTCATCTCCAGCTGGGGATGTTTTTGGTGATCCAAGTCTTGAACTTCTTAGACTTAAAATTGATGTTGTTGCTATCCCAACTGATGGTTGCCCAAGAGTATTAGTTACAAATATTGACGGACCTGCATTAAAAAAAATTCCCTCTGCGTTTACCCTTGCTGTTGTTCTTGGTTTTTCAATATCAATAAAAGATTGATTATCTTTAGTTACTTCAAATCCTCTGATATAAGCTTTTCCTGGAGATATTTTATATGTGAATAGATTGTCCGATGGGATATTTCCATTTCTTGTCAATTGATTTTCAAGAAACAATCCTTGATTATCAATCCTATCATTTAAAGTATTTTTTAAAACCATTGAAAATGGAGTTATATAATAATCACCAGATTCATCATAAGTTCGCCTTGCTAATTCCTCCGCAATAATATTATATTGAGTTTTGTCTACTATTTTTTCTAAAACTCCAGCATTTAATCTCAATAATTCAATAAAATTTTCATCTTCAAAATTATCAATTTGTTTTTTTGATAAAGATGTTGAAATTTTTAATCTATCTGCACCAGGAGCAGTAAAGTTAGAAAATCCTCTAGAATTATCGTATAAACTTTCATCTTGAGAAGATGTTATAATTTCTTCATTAATAAATAATCCAACCCTATAAGTTGGTTGACTTGAAAATCTATCTAAAACTATTGTTTGTGATGCAACCCTTACAAAATATCCTCTTATGAAATAGACACCTTCAGAAATAAATGCTGCCGATCCAATTTGTGTTGAATTTGAATTTATAACTTTTGAAAATTCTTCCCCTGAAGCAATAATATTAGATAATCCAAAAGTAATATCACTTAAAGTTATTAAATTTTCTCCATTTACGAATAAATTATCTATAAAATTTGATCCAGAATTTTCATAATTGATGTATAGAATTATATTATTTGTATCTGGATTTACTTCAATATTTGTAACTGTTGCAATTACACCACTTATTGAACCTTTAATTTGTTTTCCAATTAGTTTATCTTGATATAAACTTATTGGTAATCCTAAAAATTCTTGTTCTACTTGGACACTTCTATAATTTAAACTATATGTAATTGATCCTGGAATTACTCTTGCTCCCTCTTTAAAGAAGTGAGTTCCAAATTTTTCAATTTGATTTTGTAATATTGATTGTAATGTAGTTAACTCCCTAGCCTGGACGGAATATCCTGGTTTAAAAAGAACTTTATGAAAGTCTTTATCCGCATCAAAATCATCAAAATATGGGGTTCTATTTAAATTAGTTTCCTGTGGCATGAGAATTAGAATTGCAGTATAACTTTAATGTCTTCCTTTTGGACGGAAGTTCTAAGCACGGAGGGTCTATTATCAACATAGAGTATTTCTCCAGAGTATTTTTCAACTTCAGGTGATGCTATACCCCTGATAAAAGTTTGCCCAAGATAATAAGTAATGTTATTTATCTCTGTTGATATGCCTGGATTATTAGTGCTCCCAAATGTTGTTTGTATTGCCAGATTACTAGATCCTCCAAGAATGGTTAATGATCCATTTGTGTCTGGATATGAAGTAAAATCAAATACTTCATATCCATATCTTGGTGGAATTGGATTATTGAAAGAATCTTTTTGGGTAGAGATAGAAACTCTTCTTTCCTGCCAATATTTTAGAACTCCAGTTCTATTATCCCAAGATGCTACTGTCCCTACAGCAGTTGAACCTATTCCAATAGTTTGTGTTATTTCTGTATCTAAAGTATAGGTTGTTGATGTTGTCAATCCACCCAACTTTAATGCATACAACGCACTTGCTTTTTGTTTTGTTAGAATTGTAGATGAACTATAAAATGTTGGATTTTTAATTATTCCAACCCTGGCAAATTGATTTCCTGTGATAAAATCTGGATCAATACTATCATTTTCAAATCTAGAATAAATTAAAACTTTTGTTGCTCCTAGTTCTTTATAAATGTTATATCCATGACCACCTGGAGGTGGAATAATTACAATAAACTCTGCGTCTTTATCAGTAGGTCCATTTGATATACCTGCTGCCGTCAAATCTACAGTTGCGTATGTATATCCAGATCCACCATTTGTGATAGAAATAGAGGAAACTTTTTGATCAGCACCAACTACCACTGAACAGAGTGCTCCACTACCATTTCCTTTTATAGAAACATTATTGTAAGTATTTGGAGTGTATCCTTGTCCTCGATTAGAAATTAAAACTGTTTTTAATTGTTTACTAACAGATGTATTGTCTCTTACTGCAGCGACACTTGTATTTGCCTCCCAATCTCTAGGGACTGGTATATAATTAGTTGCATCAAATTTAATTAATTCCGATGGTTTTATGGTAAACAAATATTTCCAAGTGTATCCATCTCCACTCACTCCAGCTGCCCTGGGTTCAAGATCAACAAAAAGTGGTTCATCAATTGATGGTTTTCCTAATGTATTTTCGGGGTCTGTTCCATTATTAATACAAATATAAACTCTAAAATCACTGTTCACAACATAATAATTTGCATCATATAAATGAGTTGCCCCACTGTTTGGTGCTGGATTATTTGCAGAATAATCATGACGATACATATCGTAGGTTGTTCCAGATGTCCATGTTATCTTTCTAATAACCTTTGATATATCTGATGAATTTAATTTTTTCATCGCAATTATTGTATCCCAAAATTCATTATATTGATCAAAACTATCTACTGGATTTGGTGTAGAGGAATCCCAATTTGCACTAACCGATGTAGCATTTGGAAGACCCAAAAACATGTAATAACTATTGCTACTGGTTGATGCTATACCAGCGATTAAATTTTCAGAGTTTAAAATTCTAAATTGGTTTGTTATTATCGCAGCCATTTAAAGTTTTTTATTTATTTATGAGGTATATAGTGATCTCATTGGATTTAATCTAACAATAAGTGGTGATGTCGTTACTCCAGACAATCCTCCTGAGAGATCCACATTAAAGCTTTGAGGATTAACTCCCCGATCAAAGCTATAAATTCTTCCCCAACTGAAAAGTCCAAGAAACTGACTATTACCAAGCCCAGTTAAATTATTATAGGAATTCACACTAGTGATTACTCTTACTAATTCTACAGTATTTCCAACTCCAACTGCATTTCCAGTAATATTTTTAACATCGAATGCTTGATAGACATTATCAATGTAAGTTGATCCAATACCAAGAACACTTCCGTCGTCATTAATTGAAGTCACTCCATTTCCTATCACAGATTCAGAAACAACAAAATAATATCCAGTTTGAATACCTGAAATTGTTAAAGCAACTCCAACTTCATTTGAATTTCTTAAAATAGAATCTTTGGGAATATAAAAATCAAATGTTATACCAGTAGAAACTCCAGATATACTCGTGGTTCCAACTCCACTAATTATTCCAAAATCACCTTCATATTGAGCATTTGTAATTATCTCATATTTGAGGGTTTCTGATTCTATCAAAACTTTGGGTGGGTTTGTCGTTGTGTATCCTGATCCTGGATTTGTAACTATAACATTGTTTATTGTACCAATACCACTTATAGTGCAAGTTGCAATAGCAATAGTTCCGGAGGGAGGAGTTGAGATTGATATGGATGGAACAGTGCTAAATCCAAGACCTCCATATGAAATTTTTATTTCGGAAATTGTTCCCGCAACTGATACAATTGCAGTAGCTATAGCAGAAACTTTATTATCCTGACTAATAATTCTGAGTGTCTGTTTTCCTGATGGTAAAATTTCTGGGGTGTAATTAAACAAAGCTTTTGTGTTTTGAACAGATATAACTGTGCTTCCAATTCCTATTGGTCTGATCAAATTAGTAATTGGATGAATGTTACAATTTAACTCTTCTCTACTCTTAGAGATAAGAACTTCATCGATATAGAAATCTTCTCTTTGCTTACACCATTCTACTGTTCTTGATATTGCACTATCAGATGTAATTCCAGGACCAAAATATGAATTAGTAAAAACAGAATCAACAAATGAAACTTCTGTAACGACTCTTGGATTTTGGGTATACTCATCTAATATAGGCCTTAATCTATCAGTGAGGGTTAATGTGTCACCCACTTTAATTGTTGATTCAACATCGACAAATCTAATATCGGAATCAGATCCTTTATAGAATAAAACTTTTACACTTGACCCCTCCTTTGGTGCCTCATAGAATTCTACTTGAGAGCCTCCTTCAAATTTATATGCTTCACCTGGAATTTGTAATACATCATTAATGAAAATGAGAAGATTTTGATCTAGTTGAAGAGGTGATCCCTTTGCAGAAATAAAGTTTGACAAAACTCCATTCTCTTTTAATTTAAATGTTTTTCTAAATCCATCGAATTCATCATCAAAGTCATCTAAAACTACAAACTGCCCTGGATACCAGGCATTAAAACTATCTTTAAATATTTCATCAACAGTTATTCTGAATGGTCGATATGTTAACGATGATACAGTAGGAATTCCTGTTGTTCCACCAACATCAACTGTTAAAATATTTCCGGTGGAATACCCATATCCACTATTAGTGATATTAAAATCAACTACGCTATTACCATAACCAACAAATATATTAACTTTAGCCTCAGTTCCAATTCCACTATTAGAAGAATCATAAACTAAAGAAATATTTTCATAATTTAGTGGTGCATCAATTATTATATTGGGTGGATTCGTTGTTGTATATCCAATTCCAGAATACGTCACTGCGATTGCAACAATTTTTCCATTCACCGCAGATGCAGTTCCAATTGCTATTTTTCCCCCTGTAGAATTTGCAACAGAAACAACAATAGAAGTTTGAATACCTGATCTATATCCAGATCCACTATTTCCAATAGAAACTGACTGAATTGTTCCTGCAATAGAAACTATTGCAGTTCCCCCTGCAGATACAAGTGGTTGGAATCCATATCCTTGAGTAGAAGCTACTGAAACAATTATACCACCTCTTGGTAATCCAGCACTATTAATATCATATTTCATTGGCCCAGTTATATTATTTGTAGTTAATCCAACCACATTTCCACTGAAAATAACACTAGAAATACCAACACCTTCCACAACTTCATATGTGTAAGTTTGGGCAATCCCCGCTGCTGGATATTTTGGTTTTTGGAAAATATTGTTAACTAATAAAATTCCTGCAGAAGTTGAAGTCGTGGAAACAATACCAGAAATAGGGTATCCCTGAGATTTTAAATCAAATACTTTTTTAGTCCCATTAAATTGATCAGATACATCATCAAAAACATCATTATTGTAATAAGCACTTAGAGAAGATCCAACTGATTGAGACCTTAGGAATATTCTTCCTTGGAAACTTGAAATTCTTTCGGTGTCAACTTCATCTCCATGTGGAGCTTCAATAAAATAAATTATATCATCTACAATATTATAATTTCCACTGTATTTTATTATAGTTGATCCAGTTGTATGAATTGTAGATATTGTTCCTAATTGTTCCCGTCTACAAGAAACTGCATTAGTAGCTCCAATACCTACATCAGTAATTAATAAAAATTCATCATCTATTTTTATTAAATCTCCAGCATAAAATCCACGAACATCATCAAAAAGCAATAGAGAGACAGAGATTGCTTCATTAGTGTCTTGAATAAGATAACTTGTTTTATTAGTTTTAAGAATAGGATTTTGAATAATGTTGTCAATACAAATGAGTGATTTTGAATTTGATTTATAATTTGAAGCAAAGGTATGAGATGCTCCGATACCGACCGAAGTAATGTCTAAAACTTCTGGATTAAACTTGAGAGCTTTTTGTGGACTATCTGCAAACTTAACTAGACTATCATTTATTTTTACAACATACAATGTTGTTGGTAAAAGACTTGTTGTTCCAATTCCAGCAATTGATGTTGTTGCGATTCCAATTCTAGTGTCACCCGCAGAAACAGAGTAATCTATTTTTTCTCCAGTAACAAAGAAATGATTTGGAATATTGATGGAATTATTAAATACATCAACTACTGAAGACGAAGATCCATCAATAATTTTTTTGAATATTGGCGAAGTTCTATGAGTAAGATTAAAAGATTTTTTAGTAGATAATTGAGTCCCTTCAAAACTTAATGGTATAATATCTGACCTAATAATTGCACTATTAAGATCAATATCATTTGGAGATTGTTTTGGAGTTAGTTGAAGTGTTTTCTGATAAACTCTGACTTGAACATCAATATTTGGAAGAGGAATAAAAGTTAAATTTGTATTGGTCGTAGATTTTGCTGCTCCAATAGTTCCTAATTCAACACCAGAGGTTAAAACTGCATATTCAGAAATTGTTGGAGTATGAGTAAAATCATTTGTAAGAACAAGTTCTGAAAATTGAACTCTATTATTTGTTGTATCGTGAATTTGAACATAATAAAGAGCACCTTCGTGTGGATTGGCGCTGGTAGTTCCAAATCCAGCAATCACAGATGCCTGTGGTGAGCTAGAAGACGCTATTGACACATAATGTGATGACAACTGACCTTTATATAAAACAGAGGTCCCTACACCTGTTGTAGAGGTATTTCCTAAAAGTATAGAAAGTGCCCTTACATTTACGGTAAGATTTTGATTTGGAGTAAAAGTAACCAAAGTATTTCCCGATGATGTTGTAACACCAACTGATCCAACAATTCCTTCACCAAAAGAAGATGTTAAATCTCCAGAATCAACATCACCAAAGAATTCGTAGTAGGTGTTTCCCCCAGCATGTGTTAAATTAATTTCATTGAATTGAACATTATCATTTGACGAGGAAGCTGCCAATAAAATTTTTGCTGAAGTATATTGACTTGTTGAAATTGATACAATTGTATTTGCAGATGGTGAAGGGGATGATGATATTGCAACAGCCGTGCTTGCAAAACTTACTATATCACCAAGGTTTGCTACACCAACAGTAGAAGTTCCGGCTCCAGCAATGTTAACACTAATATTTGCAAAATCATAACTATTATATTCGTATTTTTTGGGATAGAAAAGTACTTCACCAACATTCCCAGATCTTCTAAAAGAAAATTCTCCCAAATCCAATACAGTTTCGTTTCTGCCGTATGCTGTTAAGTATCCATTTGTTCCATCGTAGACAACATTCACAATGATGATTTCTTTTTCTCCAAAGAAACGAGCATCTTTAATTAAAACATAGAACTGTGCAGAATTGTATTTTGTTATATCAAAGGTTCCAATGATGGCATAATTAAAAATACTAGGAGTATCATCAAATTCATCACTGATATCGTCAATTTCAAGCACTCTATTTGATATAAATTCAGTGTAATCTAAAATCCTTAAATTATCAAAATAAATTTGATCGGAAACTAAAGAACCACCAAAAGTTTTTGTAAATTCTTTAGCAAATGCAAAATCTTCGTAGCAATCAAAAGACTTTTCTTGTATTAAATCTGCAAATGATGATAGATTTGATTCTAAAATATTAAAAGTTGTTTTAATACCAACAGATTCGGACTCTACTTGTAAATCAGAGAATTTTTTAAACCCAAGAGTGTGAGTTAGTGAATCAACTTTATCATCCCATTTTTCGATAGGAACTTTTGATTTTAATGAATAAGAAAAGTTTTGATAATAGTCACCGTCTTGCAATACTTGTAAAAATGTACTTAATCTTCCGGTATCTTTACTATAATCTTTTAATTTTTCACTGAAAGAACTTACAACAAATGTTGCATTTGAAGAATAAGAATCAACAACTTTTGATCTATTATCTGTAGTTTTTCCTCTAATAACCTCCCCAGAGATAAGTTTTCTTTTTGTATTAGTGAGTTTTAATAATTTTGAAACCTCATTCCAACTTACAACATCTCCAACTTTTTCATTTCCAATGTATATTTCTTCATTTTTGTTATATTTGGATTCACCAAAATAAACTATTGGATTAAAAACTGGAAGATATTTTTCGGGGACAATTCTTCCATATGAATTTGATCCATTTGCAAGAGAATTTTCCCTAGAAAATGTTCCTGGATTATTTTGATTATCAAGTTTAAATGATAAGATGCCAGTTGATCCACCAATTGCACTGGTAACGCCTGTTAAAGTAAATAATTTATAATTATAATTCGCAGAATTATATCCAGATCCCAGAGTTCCAATTCCGATACCTTCTATTAAAATCCTATCTCCTATGCGGAATGGGAACTCTTTAGCAGTACTAAATCCAGTGGCAAGATTTATTGTTACTAATTTTGTAGTTGAATTGAAGGATATATTTGTAACACCAATTCCATTATTATTATTAATCGTAATAATTTTTGGTGGACCAAACAAAGTTTTTGTATTTGATAGAATTTCTACTTTACTTACAATATTTCCACTGAGATATGATTTTAGTTTTACTTCTGATTTTATTTCATCGGTAATTGGGTCTATTACTACAAAAGAGGGTGGAGTAGAATAATTTTTACCTCCAGAAGACAATCCAACAGATTGAATAGTATACAACTGATCAATAAAAATTCTTTGAGTAAGTTCTGCTATTGGTTTTAATGTTGGATCTGATGGATACTCAAATCCTGGAGTTTGAATTGAAGTTTTTAATATTTTACCTATTTTTGAACTAAAAGGAAACAAAATGGATCCAGATCCATTTAATGAAGTTATCGAGGAAATTCCAGGAACATTTTCGTAAGAAGAACCACCATATAAAATTTCAACTTTTGATATGGATCCTACTGCATTGGATTCTTTTGATTTATATTCAATAAGTGAATTACTAGAAGTATAGGATGTTTTTTCTGGGTATGAATTTAAGTTAAATCTAAAAGTTGTGGAACCAACTCCTGCAATTGAATAAGATCCATTAAATTTACTATTGATAAAATTTAATGAACTTCCATCCAAAATATCTTTATCAATAATGATTTCTAATTTTTCTCTAGATAGGTAGGTTTTTCCAAAAAGTGGAGTAAGTTTATAATAAAGTTTTTTGGGAATAAAATTATTAACGGAGAGGGTTAATTTGGCATCATTAGTTACCCCAACTATTCCAGTTTTTACTACTTCAAATGATGATGAGTCTAAGGAAGTAATAAATCTATTAGTGAAGGATGAATCTTCATATAAATCAAACTCAAATGATTGAACTTTTGACCCACCATTAATATCTGCTAAAGATGAATCTGATAAATCAAAGATTACATTATATCCATTAATTATTTCTAAAGGAGGATTTATCTGAGAAAGTTCATGAGATGAACCCGTGCTGGCTATACTTACATAATTTGGATTGGAGATTGTACTTTGATAATAATTATCAACTAATTTAAATGAGTCTTTATCAAATCTTACAACATAATAAATTTTATCATTGATCAATCCAGATGCCACAGAAGTTGATGTATAAATCAACTTATCTCCAGTTTGATATCCATGATTTTCTATCGTTATAGAACTGGTAGAAGTATTGATTCCAGATCCACTAAAAGATTTTGGATTTACTACTAATCTTCTATTAGAAGAATTATATTTTATGATTACTGTTGTACTTATACCAGGAACTACATTTAGATTAAATAATGAGTTTAGAGATAGTCCATGATTTTTTCTTGATGTTAATGTACAAATATTTTTTTGAATAATAGATGTTATTTCCTGTTCTTGAGTTTTTAAACTGTGAAATAATCCTGTTCCGTAAGATAAGAAATAAAGTAAATTTGCTGTAGACCCAACACCAACAAATCCTCCAGCTGATCCGATTCCAATTGGAAGTGTAGAAATTCCAATTAAATCGTCTGTAAATTTAGCTACATATACACTCGAATTATTACCTAATGTTGTTATGGTTCCAATACCACTTGTAGATATTGATAATGAGGTATTTCCCTCATTTGAGTAAACTAATCTTTGTCCAGTAATGAATCCATGACTTGGTAGATAAATTGATTGTAAACGTACGAATCTTTGCCTGAACTCGGATCCCTCGGGTATATAAATTGTAGTGCCAGATCCAACTGTTCCTATTGCAACAGAAGTTTGTGGATTAAAAAATATTTTTCTTTGTATATTTGTATTTACTGAGGTAGAAAACCCACTACTATAAGTAAATCTACGTGGGTCTTCATTTACAACTGTAAAAGCACTGTAAGCATATCCTATAGTTCCTTCGTGCTGTCTCTTGACTCTAACTCTATTGAAAGTGTTGTCTACATTAAGAACTAATAATTTTTCTGTGCTAACACCTGAACTACTGGTTATTTTTAAAATATCATTTGGTCTTAGGTTAGTTTCATTAACTGTGTTTATAAAAGATAAAAATGTTGTTAATCCAGTTACTCCTGGTGTTGCAATTCCAGATGATAAAATAAAATTGTTTCTTAAAACATTAATTGGATAAAATCCAGAAAGTTTAATAAATTTTTCATCAGATATTTTAGAAACATTGACAATATCCAGATTGAATAAATTGTGTGGAGTTGTGGTTATTCCCTCTATTGTTCCATTTGTATCAATAATATTTAAAGAAACATTTTCAATGGTATTTGTAATTGATTCAATAGAAACAATTTCTTTTTCAACAATTTCATTTACACGAGCAATTAATCCTTTTCCATTTGTATTGTTGTTATTAAAAACAATTGAATCTCCGACTTTATAATTAGATCCAATACTTGAAATTCCTATGGATTCAATAGATCCATTAGTAATGGAATCAACTATTGCTAGTTGATTAGAAATTTTAAATGGTTGCACTATAAATTCATATTCACTTTCTGTATTATTGAGTTTATATGGATAAGTATTTTTAATATATTCTCCAGTTGTTAAATCAAAAGTTTCCTGATTTGAGGAAGGTAGGTTATTAAAATTATTTGATTTTGATTTATAAAAATCTCCAATTAAATATGGAAAAATAGGCCTTCTGTAGTTTCCGTATGTAGAATCATAATTGACTGGATCTATAGTTGCAAAATATGCATAAACTCCATTTGGATAATCTGGTGTTTTGCAAAATCTTCCATTACTTTCATCTAAATCTTCCCCTCCCAAAAAAGTATAATCTTCTACAAAAAATCCATCTATAAATCCTGTTGGCCTATCTAAACTCAATTTTCTTACATAACCAGGCACCATCGCTTTAATAGTGCCTCCAGTGGCAGAGGAATACCCATATGGTCCATAGATTGGATTTCCATCATATGCCCAACCAATAATGGGAGAGTGAACAGTAGAGAGTTCTTCAAAGGTGTTAAAAATTAAATCTTGATTGATATAATTTAATGATCCATCATTATTTTTTGAGGGAAGTGTTTCTCTCAAAGATCTTGGGGCAAATAAATTTACATATTGTAATCCACTTAAAGGTCCAGGAATTAAAATACCATCATCTCTAGACTGTGAAAAAATATCTTTATATTTTTCTACAAGATTGACGGTCCATTTTTTAATGTTTGCTCGTAATTTTACATTTTTTCCACTTGGAACAACAGAAATTTCACTTTTATTTGTAGAAAATCCAACTCCACCAGTAATGACTTTAACACTAGTAATTTTACCTTCTGTAATTACCGAGGATAATTTTGCATATGATCCTCCACCATAAAAGACAAAAGATGGATTTGAATTATAATCTTTTCCTGAATTTAAAACAATCACATCTATAATTTTTTCACCACTTATTATTGGTTTTAATATAGCTTCAGATCCACTATTTAATGTTATTATTGGTTGTTTATCAAAATTAATAACATCTGTTGAACCATATCCAGATCCACCATTTGTAACTTGAATAGACGTGACAGACCCTCTAAACTTAGCACTTACAGTTGCTTGATATTTTTCCGTATTTGTTCTAGATACTCCAATATTTCCTTTAACTGTTACAGTTATTGGTGGATAGTTAAAGAAATGATTTGATGTTCCTTGTGTTTGTAAAATTGCATATTGATTTGTGAGATAACTTGTATTTGAAATTGTGGTCCCAATTCCTGCAGGTGCTAATCTAAAATTATCCTGATCAATTTTTATTATGTAAAAGTTTATGGATGTGTTTAATCCTACTATGGGAGTTCCTGAAGTATTATATGTAACTATTTCACCAGACTCAAATCCATGATTTAAAATATTAATACTATTATTTGCAGTATTAATTCCTGCAGGTTGAACTAATCTTAATTTATTTTCGTATTTGCTCCCACCACTTATGATATTAACTGAAGTTAAAATATTTTTTCTCCTTATAGATCTTAATCTTTGATTTCCTGTTCCTGTAGATGTAATATTAATTTCATTAATATTTTTAAAAGCATCATCTTCTGTGTTAAAAATTTTAATGTTATTATCATCAATAACCGAAACATAATAAACAGAATTATCTTGAAGATAAAGTTTTGTGGAAACATCTCCTGATGTAGATCCTATTCCAATTTTGGTCCCATCAAAAGAATTATAAATAACACCTTCACCCAAACTAAATTTATGCTCAGTATTAAACCCAATAATATTTGTTGAGGTACTTATAAATCCACCAAGAGAAGTTGAAATTCCTAAAGCATTAAAATAAACATCATGATAAATTTTAGATAATTTTGCTTCAGCTACAGCACCTAAACCATTTCCACCACTTATGTTAATTGACGGCGTGCTTAAATAATCGAATCCACCATCAATAACTTCAATTGATTTTAGTGACCCTTTTATTGCACAATTTCCTGTAGCTCCAACTCCAGTAGAATCTGTAATAGAAATTATTGGGGGGGTTATTACATCATAATCCTCACCACCATCCAAAACATCAATAGATTGAATTGCTCCATAATAAACAACTTCTTGAGATTTATAATTAAAAATTTCAACACCATTTACAAGAATACCAATTTTTTCATTAGGTATTGTTTTCTCTTTTTTTGATATATTAACTGGTGAATCAATTTTTCTAATTAATTTTTGAGATGTTAATTGTTTGTTAACATTGTTTAATGGAGTTAAATTTAGTACCAGATTTGATCCTGACGAATTATTAATTTCATAAAACAAATTATTAGCAATATTTGAATTACTTAAACCTAATTTTATATTATTATTATCAATTTTTTTTACGAAATAGTTTTTAATTTTTTCAGTGAAAACTGTTGATGCCGAAGAAACATAAACAATATCACCACTATAAAAATTATGATTTGGTATTGTCAATTCGGTAATTAATGTGTTGGGTGAAATGCTGATAGTTTTAGATCTATTTGTTGCTCTTATTTCATAAGAAGGTAAAGATGCTGAGGAAACAATAATATTTCCTTTATTATCATACACATCTTGAACATCTTGTTTAAAACTATTTGTGGTTACTAATGGTTGAGATACTTTTAGAGATCTTCTTATAAAATAAGAGTTTTGAAGATCTGTCCGACTTCTATCCAAATTTGCAGATACTTGTATTCTTTTATCAGATAATATTTTTCTAACTCTTCCAACGATAATAGTATTGTTACTTTTATCCACAAACTGAATGTCATCATTTAACAAAAGATTGTGATCTTCATAAGTTGTTACAACAAAATATTGCCCATTCCATACTATTAAACTTGCATTAAATTTTGTTGATGTATTAAAATTCCAAGAATTAAATTTTGGATCTTTCTTATCTTTAATAATTCCAAGACTTCTTACAAGAATCGGATCTTCTGGTCTATGATAATAGTTTTCATTATCATTATTGTCATCTACAATTATTTTTTCTAATACTCCAGTCACTCTTACATCAATTTGATTTTGATTTGCATCAAATCCATAAGTTCTATAGTCTGTGGAAGTTACATTTTCACCTATTTTAGCTGTTGAAATTCCAACACAATTTAAAAATTCACTATTTGTTTTTGCAGTGTAAGTTACTACAACATCAGTAACACTAATAGATCCTGAATTTGCAAATCCAACTGTAGAGTCAACAAATAAAGATGAGGAAGAAACCCCAATAACTTTAGTTTTGGGATGTATTTTAAATTCACCAAAAATACTTCCAAAAGTTCTGAGGTCACGGTCATATCCAAAATCAATATCCACTGTATAATATGGATCTCTACCTCTAAAATTAGGCTCTACATCAGAAACAGACCCATATGAACTTGTAATTCCTGTTGAAGTTTTTACTTCTTGAAAAAGAATCCCCCCAGAAAGATTAAGTGGATCTCCTTCAATTGGACTTACAACTAATTGTTTTACTAATCTATAATCATTCGCAGATGGTTTGAGAAGATAATCTTGAGGTTTAATTGTTTCTACTTTTTCGTTATATAAAGATTTAAATAAAATATTATTTGCTACTGGAGTTCCTTTAGTTGTGTAAAAATCTTTTGATTGTATTAGAAGAGAGGGTTGGTTTAAATTTGCATGAAATTGAATATTTTCAAATCCAGGTAAAAATTGAGATTTAATTTGATTAAAAAATTGCTTTAAAAATAAAGTGCTAAGATTTTTTACCTCAGACCCTATTTCGTGATTATCATTTAATGTTGTCTCATAACTAACTTGTTTGCCATAAAAATTATAAGTTGTAATTCCACTAAATCCTCTAATACATCCAGTAAAAGAAGTTGATCCGATTCCGGTGTATGTAATAATTTCTTCGTTAATTTTTAATAATCCATATCTATCAGGCCAACCTATTGTGCTTTCGACATAGATTATTGAGTCAGTAAAATCAACAAACTCAGTTGTTATTGTGGATTGGTTTGTGATTAAATTTGAAGTGTAAGTACCAACTTTCACAAGTTGATCAATATTTTTAACAATATTAATTGGGGATGAAAAATATTCTTGAGATTCGTAGTATTGTTTTAAAAAAGGACTAAACAGGGGATACTCCTCTTGCATGAAAAGAGGTATTTGTCCTTCTATTACTGTTTTTGCAGATATTCTTGTTTCTATCATATTATCTACTTATTGGTCCGTTAGAAAAACTAGATGTTCTTGTGTATGAATATCCAGAAGTATCTGCTCCTGATGACATTGTATCTGAAAGCATTGTAATATTAAGAGAATCGGTGTCAAGTTGTAAAAATAAATCTTGCAAACCAATTACATCGTTAGATTCTGGAATTGCATCTATTTGAATAATATTTTCTGGATTTTTAATTTGTGTGTCTAGTATATTTAATGAGTTTAAAATAATCTCTCCTTTTATATAATCTATGGTTCCAACATTATTTTTGATAACTTGATATTGAGAATTTGATAGTTTTCTGAAGATAAAAATAGTTCCTGTCAATCCATTTTCATTTGGAAAATCTGAGAGGTAAACATCACCCGAAACATTTTTAATATTAAACGCGGTTGATTTTATATTAAATGGAGTTCTATTTCCACTTTTATCATATTTTAAATGAAATTGATTACCAAAACAAATTTCATAATCTGCAATACTATTCAAAAATGCTCTTAAATCTCTTCTAATTTTTAGTACGGTAATGTTAGATGTAATTGCTGGATCGACATCATCAATTATTTTTAAAAATTTACTATATTTAAATTTACTTCCAAATCTATTCAAGTCTGAGGATTTGGCAAATGAATTAATAGATGAAATAATTTTTGTTTTTAAGTCATCTAGAGATAAAGTTAGATTTGAATTATAATAAACTGAAGATGTTATTTCAACAAATAGATATTTTAAATCAATAATTTTTGGCCTAATGCCAGCAACAGAATATATTTTTAAATTTTTTTCAATTTTTCTTTTTACAATATCTGAAATATAATTATAATTTTTTGGTTTAATTGATATGAAAACATTTCCATATTGCGGAGGATCCAAATCTTCTCCACCAAAAACAGTTACAGCCTCTGCCTCTGGAAAAACTTTAGAAACTATTACTTCATAATCAGATGCAGTTACAGCTCTATTTTGAGTGGCATATGACTTTGGGGCATAATTACGAATGGAAGCCACGGATTCTATATCTCCCCCACCGATTGAAGTTTCGAGAGTTGTAACATTAGAAATTCCTAGAGAAATAATGTTACCATTATTATCAAGTATTCTTCCAGAAAAGGTAAATAATCCAATTCCATTGGCTGTTTTTCCTTTTGAAACAATATATGATATAGTTATGACATTTCCATTTGAAAGTTTTTTTCCAAAAACTCCATCACCAAAAATAAGTTCATATCTTTCATCTTCAATTTCTTGTAAAAGATAAACTTCACTTGTTGATCCAATATTTCCAATATTTTCAACTTGTTTATAAGTTTTTTTTATAGTATCTGTGATGCTGTTCTGAACAAAAACCCTAATTGTTGAGGTATCAATACCAGAATTATTTAAAATAAATCTTTGATTATAGAGGGAATTATCAACTACAAATGTTTGTGTAGTTAGAGTTCCTTCATAAATTTCAACATCATTAAATGTTGCTAAAAAATTATTTACTGGAACTGTAATGTCTTCAGGGATACAAAAAGAATAACTTTCCAAACCAAATGAATTAGATACCGCACATACTCCAGATTTAAGAGTTAGTGTTAATGGCTTTACAAGGTAAGGTGTCGTATCAACTAAAAATGATATACGTGCTCTAGCAGAGGATACTGACTTTGGAATATATCCAATGTTTCTTGCAAGGGCAACAAGATTTTCTCTCAATGTTGCACTGCCAATAAAAACTTCATTGGCAATCATATTTGCATTAAATGAATTCAAGTATGTATTGTATGCTAAAATATCAATTAATGTTGATAAGTTAGAACCTTCGTAATCAAAATCAGTAAAATTTGGATCTGCCCTCAGATAATCTTTAATCGTAGATTTAATCTGACCAAAATCTAAATTTGAAAAGTTTATCTGTGGCATCTATCGAACCGTTTGAAGTATAAAATTAATTTGTTGTGGTGGAACTGAATCTCCAATAACTTCATAATCAATTAAAACATGATATCCATTTTGATTAAAGTCTGGAGTCACATTTACAGTCCTTAAACGAACTCTAGGTTCAAAGTTATTGATTACATTGCGAATTTCATTTTCAATATCAGTTGTAATACGAATATCGAGAATTTCAAAAAGACTTCTGTTAACACTAGTGCCTAAAAGTGAATTAAATGGTCTCTCGCCATTTAATGTTAATACCAAATTTCTTAATGATCTGTTAATTGCACTTACATTGTTTAGTGAAAGTATGTCGTATGTGATAGGATGGACCTTAAATGAAAGGCTAATATCCTTAAAACTACGACTAATATTCTCTAAAGGCACAGTTTTGTACTAATACTGACTTATTTATACTAAAAAAGGGACTTTTGAAGTCCCTTTAGATAGCTTTATTAATGCCACCTTTCGACATAATCATCAAATCCATCTTTTCCTCCACAAGGACGAGAATATCGATCTTGTGGGGGGTCATTTTTACGTTTAATTGGGAAATAATCAGTGATTAATCGTATTGTTCCCCAATTTTCTTTCATAAATTGAGTATTTCGGTCAGGATTTGGACTCATTGCCATCTGTTTTCTCCTTTTCTGAGGTAAAAACAGAACTTTTTAAGGGGTTGCTATCCCTTTCTTTTGCTGTTTTCCAAAAATATTCGTCTTCATGCCCCATTCCAAGACGTTCATGACCATTTTCTACTTGATAATATCGAGTAGAGACCTTAAAATCAGGTGTTTTTGGCTCTTTAGGCGTTAAACTATTGTCATAGATACGAATTCTGTTATTAGGATAAAGTGCAAACTGTCCATTTTGCAATTCAATCAGATTATGTGACTTATGTTCGGTAGGATTCTCACTTGTTGCATAGTCAATCACATCTGGATCTTGATGATAGTTATCTAGAGTGCAGATATACGTGCCTTTTTGAAGTCCAAAGTCACGTGTGTAACACTCATAATCCATAGATCCAATAAATTGTTTTTGAACTGCAACAACTCCATAGTCCATACAATTCCAGAATTGTAGATTAGGTAGATTCAGGTCAGGATCTGGTGTTTCAGGACGTGCTACAAAGGCACTGATAGGCAACTTATCGTACATCGCAGCATACTCTGGTAAGTATGTCTCAAAATAAAAAGCACGTCCAGGTATTGACTTAGCTGATACCCAGACACCTTTTACAAATTCACCCCAACCACTTTGGTGATCAGTTAGATACTCTTTACGAACCCAGACTTCTTGTGAAGGTAGATTGGCGATTAAGCAAGACATATGTTAAGTTTTTTGTTTTAACTATTTACCTTGCCCTCGATATTTTTTCTTTTTACCATTACGAGAAGTTGCCGAGAGAAGAGTTCGAGGAGAACGCCCTTGACGAGTTTTCTTCGGTGCTCCAGGTTCAAATATAACCTTATTCTGTCCTTTAGCCATTTAGAGTATCTCCATTAAATAATACGAGTTTTTTCATGTCCCACACGAATTACAGGGTCACACCAGATCTCATAGTCTTTTGCTTTCGCATCAAGACAGAATGATACATCCTCTCCGCACATATCTTGAACTTCACCCGAGTTAAAGACCTGCATCTTCGGAGCAAACCAAGGATACTCAAGATTCTCAAAAACACCTTTCTTAATCAAAACCCAACCAAATCCAGTGTAATCAACTGTAAATGGTTTTTTACGTTTCTGAATGGTCTCTAAAGTTTCATGATTCATCACACCACCGTTGTTCTTAAAGTCGTCTTCTTCCAACCAGTGAGCAACGGATGTAGTATTACCGTCTTCTGTGCAATACCATCCAGACATAATATCTTTGTCATGAAAGACAAGACGATAGAACTTTTCAGTGTCAAAGACAATATCTGAGTCAATCCAAAGTTGGTAATCATATTCCAGTTTACCATCCCAGGGTTTCTGACTTGGACCACGAAGAACATTTGCACCAAGACACTTGCATCGTGCAAAGTTCACCATGGATGAATAATCCTGTGAAATTTGAATTGATGCACCTGCTTGCACCAAATCAAAGCAAAGTTGAACAAAGTTTTTTAGAAAAATATATGAACACCCACGACCAGGAAGACAAAAGACAACTGACTTACCCTTGACCATTTCTTTTGCTTTGTCAAGATCAAATGTATCTGCTGACTTTTTTGGAGTGTTTGCGATAACTGTAAATCCTTTAGCCATATGTAAAAAATTATTTCATTATTATTTTACCGTGCTATTTAGAAGTTGTCAATAAGATGCTTCAGTGTATGAAGGTGGTGATAACTGAACTACTTCAACTTCTTTAATATTAATCTCATCTTTTTTAATTTTATCACAAAGTTGCTCAAAGCTAAGACTGTGAGCAACTACATTGTCTCTTTGATAAATGTGATATATCTCTTCTTTTTGCATAATTTTTTTCTCCGGGAAATTTTTTACAGAGAGATGTTTTCGATAGTTAATTTGTTATTCTCAAAACTATAATCGAGAGTGTCTCCCTCTTCCCATTCTAATGTTTCTTGCAGTTCACTTGGAATGTGAATGTAGTATTCTTCTTTTTCTTCATCATATCTAAATTCTGCTGTATAGTCCATATGTAAAGTATTTTTCTTTATATATCAATTTAGAATTCTAACAAGGATAAATGCAGAGAATAGTAGAACAATATTGAGGAACTTTCTGGGGTGTCTGATTAACCAACCAGCTAAGATGACTTTCCAAAAATTCCAATAGGGGGTTGTGGACATTTTTATATACCAAAAATTTTTTTAGAGAGAGTGATATTGAGTTCGGGTTTTCAAAGTTTTATAGCTTAGAGGGACCCAAAAAATTATATAACGCATCGCCCCCCGACCGCGCAACCAAACGCCCCCAAATCACTGTCAAAACGGATACTTAAAAAACGCATAGTAACTGCCCTCAGTATACACCAAGGGCAGCACAGTTGTCAAGTGTTTAGAACTGCAATTCAAACGCAGTAGGAATACCCAGAGCGGACTCAATCATAGGCGATTCGATATACTCATAACCGCTTACATTATCAGCAACGAGTGTATCCAGAATGGACAGAATTTCATTGCCAGTGTTACCTTGACGCAGCAGGGAAACCATTACGGACTTGGACATTTTAAGAAGAAAAGTGTTAGAAACTGTTGTGGTCGGAGAGGTATATTTAATGACCCCTACTCTCCAGGGTCAATGTAACTTAGAAGTCGAACACGTCAGAGTTAATCTGAATGACATTTACCTTGGGGTCATTATACTTAACTCCGTCACCAGTTACTGCATCTGAACCAACGCAATCACAGAAGGTTTGATAATCACCACACTCAGAAGCAAGGTGATACAAACCCTCATCATTGTTGATCCAGAGTGCAACATTCCAGGTTTCATAGTTCTCCCAACCGTTATACTCAGTGGAGAGAATGTTGCGTTGGAAAGTGGTGCTCACTGTGTCGTCGTTCGTTCTTACACTACAGAGACACTTTAAAAGCCCCCATGTTTAGTTACCTCAGAGTGTCGGCGATGTTATCCAAGACCTCAGATATTACCTCACAGCTATCCCTACCGTTCTCCTCTAATTGTTGCATTAGGTCTTGCAGTTGTGGTAGAATAGTGGCAGTACGGTGAGGTACTCTGAGAATGTTCATTTCACCCAGATGTCTATACTTTAGAGGTCTCATAGTTTTGTTAACATAACTGGGCATATTTAGGGGGGTTATGTTAACAAAACTCAAACCCCTTGATATCACTCATTAATGTCACAGTAGATGTCAAAGAGCTCCCGAAGTTTGTCCTCGGAATAAATGACTAACTGTGCGAGACCTATAGCATCAATGAACTGCGGATCTTCCCCAGCCCAATCTACTAAATCTCGCAGACAGATTGCCTCTGCTACCGTGTCTCCTTGGAATACTTCTTCAAGGAGAAACTGTGCTTCTTCAGTAACGCTCTGAGTGATCATTTGTTAAACCTTTGAGTGTCCTCCTAGTATATATCAGATGGGGTGTATCTGTCAAGGGTTTGTGATGCCTTCTGTGCGGTCCTGGGAGTGTCTCAGAGGGGGTTGCATTTCTCTGAGGTTCGTGCTATAATGGACCGACTTTAATCACAACCAAACTACACAAAATTAACCTTTTCAAAATAAATATCACAGAGAAGCATTTTCACCATTTTGGCATACATTTACTCCATCACAAATAATGTAAATCAGAAGCAATACATTGGTTTAACACGCCAAGCAAATCCTTATGATAGATGGAAACAACATCTAGAAGATAGTAAGTATAACTCACAAAATCCTATTCATCGTGCTATTCGTAAATACGGATTGCAGAACTTTAAGTTTAGAGTTCTTGAAGAATGTGCGGATGATAAAGTAGAAGAAAGAGAGATACATTACATTGCAAAGTGTAATTCATTTTATGAAGGATACAATGCTACTTTAGGTGGAAACATTCGTTATGATACTGATGCAAAACCCATAACACAATACAATAAAAAAGGAGAAAAGATAAGGGACTTTGCATCACTTAGAGATGCAGCAGAGTTTATAGACAAAGAACAAAGTGCAATCAGTAGATGTGCTAATGGTGAAAGATTTTCTGCTTATGGGTATAGATGGAGTTGGAAAGGTGACAGATTGCCTATACTTCAAGAAAGCAAGTATTGTTCACCTTACTATGGATACAATCGTAAAGGTGAGTATAAAGAATGGACATCAAGTGTAGAAGCTGCAAAAGAACTTAAGTGTGGCAGAAGAAGTATCACAATATCAGCAAATAGTAAGAAAGAAAATAAACTTCAATGTCGTGGTTGGTATGTATTCAAGATGAGTGAAGGTAAGATAGATTTTGATGAAATTACTTTTGCAGAAAGGTATAAACCAACAAGTGAAAAAGCAAAAGAAATGGTGAAAATTAGATGTCAAAAAACATAAAAAAAGAGAGGGATTTGTTCCCTCTC
>Ga0194133_10001669_pt1 | contig 37448 bp, 38 predicted proteins | sample TA2KigOf40mmetaG_FD_155448 | JGI IMG/M metagenome (GOLD analysis project Ga0194133, IMG submission 155448) | Freshwater microbial communities from Lake Tanganyika, Tanzania - TA2015055 Kigoma Offshore 40m | ecosystem: Environmental > Aquatic > Freshwater > Lake | place: Tanzania: Lake...
GTTCAAAATACTGTACCTGTTAAAATCGAAAATAAGCCTGTTCAAAATACTGTGCCTGTTAAAATCGAAAATAAGCCTGTTCAAAATACTGTACCTGTTAAAATCGAAAATAAGCCTGTTCAAAATACTGTGCCTGTTAAAATCGAAAATAAGCCTGTTCAAAATACTGTACCTGTTAAAATCGAAAATAAGCCTGTTCAAAATAATTATCCTAAAAAAGTAAATAACAAAAAAGTACTGTCTAAAAAAGAAAATGATAATGATATGGGTTTTGATATGTTGAAAAATATATTGATATCTCAAATTGGTAATTCAATGATTCCTAAAAAAGAAAATAATAATGAAGTTGGTCTCGATTTATTGAAAGATTTAAATTTCAATTTCAATAATCTCAGTGATCAAAATATTAAAAAAAATAAGGGAAATCCTCCTCAAAAATATGAACTAAAAGATACAGTTCATAATATTATTACTATATTGACTGCAGTTGAATCAATATTATAATTATTGAACGCCTGGAGTTTTATGTCTTCCAATACCCATCTTTGTTATGGCATCATCTTCATTTTTAGTATCTAAATTTCCTATAAATTTAATATGAGTTCCATCATTAAACTTATTCTGATAATACGTACATACTTTTGATCCTAGACAAGTGCACCACGATGTCTTATCATCTTTTGTAGGTTTTTTACCGTATCTTAATTCAAATGCATTCTCACTTGTTATCCCAATGGGATTACCAGAGTTATCTGCATATTCCCTCGCTTTTGGACCTAACATACAACAAGTATGATGAGTATTATCATTAAAGCAATGTGAAGTCGAATTTGTATTGGGTAATCCACATCTTTCTAAAAGTTCATCTCTATTTGCAAAACTTTCTCTCATGTTTTTTTCTATTTTTCCCATTGGCATTTCATCAATTATATCAAAGAATTTTATAATTTCACTTGGATTTTCTACAGTCTTTTTTAGCTGTCCATCATAACCGATTAATTCTGCTCTAAACATTGGAGCATTATAATATAATACTTTTATGTTTCTATTATAGATTTCATTTTTATATCTATTTAACAATTGTTTTATTTTAGTAACTTGGGCTCCAGTCCCATAAATTTTCATTTGTCTCATATTTTTATTAAGATATAAATATAATTTGATTATTATTAAAAAATGGGTAATATTCATAGTGAGAGTAATTTTGTAAATGAAACAATGAATAATATAAAGAAAAAAAAAATTATATTGTATGATGAAAATGGATATATTATAGGAGATGAGTTACTAATTTTTTCATTGAGGCTAATTTATTACAAGGATACATTGAGTAAAGGAAATAAAGTTAAAATAGAAATGGTTAAACCATATTTTCCAGTATGGTGGAATAAAAATTTCGAAGATATAGTTTAATAAATTATATATAGTATAATATGGTAACTTGTAAGAAAATTGAAATTATAACTGTAGCAAAAGTTGGAAGCACTAGTTTAAAAAATTCTCTAGAGAAAAAATTTAAAGTATTTCATCGCCACTCAACAGAGCATTTAGCACAAGTATTAAATGATTCAAATGTATTTATTATTTGTGGAATAAGAAATCCATTAGATAGAAATATATCATACTTTTTCCAAACTTATCATCAAAATTTTAATAATGATGTTAAATGTAGTAGTAATAATTATAAGGGAGAAAATGGATTTATTTGTAAGAAGAAAGAAATTGAAAATATGGATCAAAGAGAAATTAATAAAAATTTTTTTTCAAAAAAACATCATTTAACTTTCAATAATTGGTTTAATGATTTTTTTAAATTAACTCAAATTAATAAATTATCTTTTGATAAAAATAGGGGTCTTCAATTTTATGATTTGAAAAATAATAATAAATTACTATTATATACGCTAGAGAAATTAAATGATAATAAAAGTTTTTTATGTAATTTTTTTGGAATAGACAAAATTGATGATGCAAATGTTGGCGAAGATAAAGAATATCAAAAAATTTATAAAAAATTTAAAGAAAATATAAGATTCTCAGATTATTATAAAAGAAGACTTCTTTACACAGATATAATGCATTTTTTTTATAATGATGCTGATATTGAATCATTTTATAATAAATATCAAACATATGTTCCAAGTGTTCCTGTTCCTATAAATACAAAATTAGATTATAATAAAAAAGAAGATGAAATTAAGCAAGAAATAATTAGTAAGAATGATAAGTCAAATGAATATTCTAATAAAGAGATTAAAAGTATTAAAGAAGTGAAAAAAGATTTGAATAAAGAAATAAAGAGCATAGAAGATGTGAAGAAAGAAATTAAAAATGTATATGATGAATCACAAAAATTAAAAAACGATAATAAAGCAATTAAAAAAATTAGTGATCATTTGGAAAAAATAAATACTAAAAAAAACTCTTTAAAATACTCAAAGAGAGATCAAAAAAATGAGAAAATAAATTATAAAATAAAAGAAAAAATCAAAGAAATTTTAAAAGAACAAATACCAACTACAATAAATTATATTGATGTATAAAAAATGTTATCTGATTATAATATGAATTGCTGGAATTGTGGAAATAATGTTTGTATATTTTGGGGAAAAAAGAGATCTTTGTTTGATTATGAAGATTCATTTGGTGATAAATTATATATTTGCTTGACTTGTGAGCAAAAATATTTTCAAGAATCTATTTGTAATTTTTGCAGTAAAAAAGTAAAATTACCTTATAATAATGATTCAAATCGATATGTAATATTCCCATCTATTGATAAAAATGAATTGCAAATAGTAAAGATATGCGATTGTTCAAAAAAACAGGATTTATAAGTTTTTTATTTTCAATTATTCAAAAATTTCATTTCTACCTCAAAGGAACTAATAATTTCATTAATAGTTTCCAAATAATCATCTCGACTATCAAAAGTATAAATTAAATTTGGTAAAAAGAAGGAATATTTTCCATAATTATCTACACCACATTTAATTTTACCTGTTTTTTTTTTATCAATATATCTTTCGCCATATCTTAAAAATGTAATATTAAAATCAAAATTTTTATTGTATGATTGTTTAAAATTACCAATACACTCTAATGCTATTTTTATAGCATATGTTTTTATCTTACTACCAAAAAAGTATTCATTCATTACTTTGTTAGAGAATGATGATTCATGAATAGTGTTATCTTCACATAAATAAGCAATCTTTATCATTATGTTAGCAGGTATAAAGACAAAATTCAAATTAATTTTGTCATTAAAGCGATGTATATAACAATTCCCCTTTTTTCTCTGGAAATAATAAACATGTCTAGGGCTATCTGGATTGGGACTAGGCGTAGAATTTCTAGGACTATTTCTTATATTTTCATCCATTTTAGTTTTTGGTAGAAGAGCAGTATTTTAAATCAATTTTTTAATTTCTCATTTATATATTTATAAAATACACTAAAAATAACTCCTTGCAAACCATTTGTAAAAATTTTTGTTTTTAATCCTCTAAAAAATAATCCACTTAAACCATCTTTGCTTATTATTTCTTTTACTATTTTTTTATATGGTATATTTTCAGGATGTGTTTGTTTATATGTTTTTATAACTCGCATACTATTGCTCGTAGTATCACTCGCGAATGTGGCAGTAAATCCAATCAATGCATTTCGCGATAATGCCATTAAAGGATCATCACTATATTTTATTTTTGGAATATACTCATCACAATAATTAAATGTGAGGAAAAATGGGAAATGTCCAATCATTGTTGCGGTGGAACTTGCTATAGCCCCATTATATAAACCTTTTATTCCTTCATTTTTAACTTTATTTTTTAGAATATCCAATCCTTTATCTCCATGCACTTGTAAACTTGTTTTCCAAGCATCTATAGGAAGAGTTAGAATCCTCCAGCAACCTGCCATAATTGAAGCAGTTCCTGTTTGGATGGCAAGTGGTGCTCCACTATTTTCAAATGCATTTAATGCAAGGGAATTACAAAATGTGTCTCCAAATCTTGATAAAGGTCCAACCATTAATGCAGGCAAGTATCCTCTATAGAAACGAAGAACACCTCCTTCTTTGTACAAATTTTTTATAGTGGGAAGCATTTGTCCTCCAAATTTGTATTGATAATTCATAGTGGTTCTTAACCACATCAAACTGGATACTTGTATAGTCATTGCTCCAGCACCACTTACCCCACTTTTTACTGATTTTTCTAAAATGTCATTAAAATTCATTTTATGCATAAATCTATAATACATTATTTTTTAAATAAAAAAATTGATAGTTATATTAGATAATTTTAATTATAATTAAAAGAGATGTCAACTTCAACTATTTATCCTGGTTTCCAGCCACAACACGGTTATACCTTAGTTTATGAAAATGGAAATCCACGTATGATGCATAATTTTTACGTTTGTGAAAACGAATCAAGTGAAATTTTTCTTACTGACTTAGCCAATATTTTTAAAATAAAAAAGGTTGATAAGGGAAAAATTCTAGTTCTCAATGAGGACTCAAAAGTTGGAAAGTACACTGTTTTAGCTTGCATTGGAAATGGAAGCTATGGAAGCGTTTATCGCGTTATTGACGAGTATGATCAAATTTGGGTCATCAAAGTTCAAGGTCTTAAAAGTGGTTTAATTGAGGAAAGATTCATCAAGAGATTGAAAGGCATTCCAAATGTTATTCAAATTGAAGAAACTTACACTACTGATGATTTTCATTTTATGGTGATGAATGAATATCCCTCAACTCTTCTTGATTTTAAGAAGAGAACATCTCAAGAATGGTGCTTTATTCTAGAAAAACTTTTGAGAGCACTAAGTGCTATTCATGAGAGAGGAATTGTTCATTGTGACATCAAGCCCGAAAACATCCTTATGGATGGAGAAGAACCTGTGATAGCTGATTTTGGCTTAGCAGGAGAAATGGGTGAGATGGGAGGATTGATTGTATCCTGGTATTTTCGACACCCCAAAATTGCCGAGAAACTTCTTGATTTCAAAGACAAAAAGAGTGCTTATCATTCAAATGTTTTTGAGAAAAAAGCTTATGTTGATATTTGGGCTTTGGGCGCTACAATGTTTGAAGTAATCTCAAGGAAAGTCCTATTTTATCAATGTGGGGTTTATCGTGACAAGTATTTTTTCAACAGTGAACATCAACTTTATCAAGCAATTAAGGCTCAAGAAGAGATCCCTTTTGGGATTTACAACATAATCAATTTCCACGTTACTAAAGCAGATGTTTTTAGTAAAAAAGAACATAGCGAAACTTTAATATATATTCTAACTGAAATGCTTAACTCCAATTCTCTCTATGAAGCAAAAGATCTTCTTTTCCTTTTTGATGAGAACTATCGAGAAAAAGTATTATTCGATGGATTAGATTTTGATGATTATCGTGTTCCTATATGTGGTTAAATTATAAAAAATGATTTAAAATTTATTTGAATATTTATAAAAAAAATGCATAGGCAAGATTATACATTTGATCAAAAAAGAGAGATAATCTTTCGTAAAATAAATCTATATACTATTTTATGCCCGATCTATGGTATTCTAAAATGTCCTTCTTGCTGGGGAAAAATGTCATTAGGTCACGAATTGAAAAAAAATGGGGAAAAATATAGTGGGTATGGTAATTATTTATCAATACATATAGAACTTGGATATAAACCAGTCCCTGATAATTATCAAAATATTCAAAGAATTGAGATAGATCATCTTGATTGTTGCTTTAATGGGGGTCAAGCTACATTTGAAAATGGTATTATGATATGTGAAAATTGTAATAAAATTTTTCGTGAGTTTTTGACAAAAGAAGAAAAACTATATTTGTTGAATAATGATCACGAACTAATGGATTGTGATAATGTAGATTATCGTGTAAATAATGGCAATGTACAAATTATTCAAGATGGGAAGAAAATATTTAATGGGAAAGACATAATAAGCTCTATGCTTTATAGAAGAGAACAAAACAGGAAAGAGTGGGATGTTGTTCCAATGTACGATTAAAAATTGATTTTTTATATCTTTGGACGTTAACTTATTAAATGTCTTATTGTGCTACAGATTGCGATTTTAACTTACAAAATAATATACTTTGTAAGGATTATTACATAATTGAAATAGTAAAAAAATATGCTTTTACTAAAAATGATTATATAGTCATTATGATGTGTATATTTTTAATGGAAATATTAAAAGTAGTAATAAATATCGTTAACTATAAATAAATTTATAAATATATTTGATCATATGCATCTAACTAAATTGACATTACATCTTTTAAGATTCTTTGGTAATGGCTTATCATAATTGTAAGGTATGATAAGATCCCGCAATGTTTTTGGCAATTCAATAATTTCTTGAGTATAATTTATTCCAAATGATAAATACCTAAGATTATTTGGAAAGTTTGGTATTTTCTCGTTAAAATCATCTCCAAATTTTAATATTTGTAGGTTCTTTGGAAGAATGCCGATTTTTCTATTAAAACCATCTCCAAATTGTATGAATATTACTTCATTGCTTAAATTATCAATTGGATAATTAAATGAATTGCCAAAATTGATAAATCTTACATTCAATGGTAAAAAATCGACCGGTTGATTGAAAGAAAATCCAAAATTAATCAATGTAACACTAAGAGGTAAATTATCAACACTTTGATTAAAATCATGACCAAAAACAATAGTTCTTAATCCTTTTTGTTCATCAAGCCACTCATCGCTTGGATCACACGCTATAGCTCGTATTGATGGGAAACTTAATTTGAAGGATCCCCTGTATTCTTTATTGTACCAATCTATATTAATATCTTTTACATTATTACTTGGAAAATTATCAACTGGTTGATTAAAGTTGTGTCCAAAAAATATGGTATGAATTCTTTGGGGGTATTTATTAATTCTTTGGTTGAATTCATTCCCAAAATAAATTACTCTAATATTATCAGGGAGCTTATCAATTGATTTATTAAAACAATTTCCAAAATAAACTCTCTTTAATTTTTTCATCTTTTCTAAAATATCATCATTAAGTTCTTCATTAAAATTATTCGAGAATTGAATACTATCATCATCTTCATAAATTGTATATCCACTCATTTTATTATTTAAATTGCCCAATCTAAAATAAATCAATTTTTTATAATTTTCTTAAGCCCTCACATCAATATTTTTGAACATTGATATCAACACTTTTTTTTCTTTCTTATTTTTTTCAAGAAATCCATTTTCAACTAGGGAAAGTTTTTCATTTAACATTTTTACATCAACATTGAGTGATTTAAGGTGTTTATCTACATTTGGATTCACCATTGTCTCAAAAACTCGATTGATAACATAACAAATGTATTTCTTTTTTCTCGTAATCCAAGCATTCTTAAAAATATAATCATACAAAGCAGCAATGAATATTGCTTTATGCTTATAGCTGTAGTGAAATTCTATATTTTCCAAGAGTATGTTCACATTTCTTTTAATAATCAATTCGTTCTCGTTTTTTTTGAAATTAGGCTCTTTATCAAAGTCGAGTTTCGTTTCTTCGAAAATAGATTGGACAAATGGATGAGTTTTAATAAACTTGTCATAGTTCTTACATAATTTTAATGAATTCAAATTATGCTTTAAACATACTTGATTATCACCACAAACACATTTGTTGTTTTTCGACATTGGAGGTCGAACTATTACAGGACCATCATCTTCGAAAATCCTTTCCAAATCGATTTCATTATCCATTAATTAATGGATAATAAAATTGGTAAAATAAACTATCAATTTTTTAGTGATTCACTTTCTTGAGAATAGTAAATATGGATGTGCCATTGGATTCTTTAAAATGAGCTTTTATTTCATAATGATCACAAAAATTATCAATTAAGAAGAAAACATAATTACCATGTTCATCATATCCAATAGAACTATTTATCTTGCAGTGGCTTTCCTTTATAAAATTAAGGAGGTCGTCTTTTTTTAGGTCTTTCTTGCTTAATATTTTTTTAAGATAACTTACATGATATTTAGTCAAAATTGTTTTTTTAACCTCTTCAACGTTTATTAAACCATTATCTTTGATATATCCTGCTGCCAAGAAAGTATTTATATCAACTACTATATGGCACCCCTCGAAAACATTGAAATTCTCAAAAATATGATTAGTATGTTGTACTATATGATTATTTTTGTCAACAACATAGATTCCACGATTATTATCACATTTAATAATGTAGTATTCGTCTAAATTTGCTTTTACTGTTTTACAATTATCAAAAATATTCATATAGTGATGTTCCGATACTATTACAGGTAGAATATTATGATTGTTGTGTTCGATTTGCGGATGAAGTATGGTTTTTGAATTTTCTCCAATCCAATCTTGCTCAAGATATGGCTTTCCATTTATTAAAAAAGTTAGGTTCTTTGTTGATGGATTTTTTAAAACAGTTAAATCACTATAATGATCATTTAAAGTCTCAACAATTTCATTTTGCGTTTTTTCGTCAAAAGTCTTAAGATTAAAATACTGTTTAAGACTTCCCTCTTTTCTAAAGCATAAATAGTTATCAAAAATAACAAACTTATCCATTAAATTATTCTAACTATTTTTTTATTTAATATTCCCGAAATGCGTAAAAAAAATATTATATAAATTATAAATGTCCGTTCTCTCAGGAACCGCCCTCGTATCATCATTCGATGAAAAAACTTTTCGTGTCAATGAAGCTAGAACTGCTGCTGATCTTGGCATTGTTTTAAATGGAAATTATACTCTTGTTTTCTATTACAGCGATATTATTGTTGGTGATGTTAATGGTATTCTTTCTTATAATGACTTAGCAAATGGTGTTTTCACTAGTTATGTTGATGAATTTATTTTCACTCTTCGTTTTTCTTTTTTTGACAATGTTGTTACTTATTTGCTTTCATACACAGGAGATAAGGACAATAAACAATACTCAGGAATTGCTCAATTTATTGAAGAACCAAATGATGAAAATGCCCCATCTAAATTGATTAGGCAAAAATTATTTTAAATTACTTCCCTGTGCTTCCAAATCCACCTTCTCCTCGTTGAGTTTCATCTAACTCTTCGACTTCTCTAAAATCTTCTGTAAAAATTTTCTCAAATATTATTTGAGCAATTCTATCTCCTCCTGAGATATTGAAATCTTTATCTCCATTATTCATCAAAATTACCTTAACTTCTGCTCTATAATCACTATCAATAACTCCTGCGAAAACATCAATTCCATTCTTAAAGGCTAATCCACTTCTCGGGGCGATTCTTGCATAACAATCATTCGGTACTTTAATTGAAATACCAGTTGAGATGGCTTTCCATTTCTTAGCAGGAACTAAATCTTCACTTAATGCATGAACATCTAACCCTGCACTACCAGGAGTAGCTCTAGTTGGAATTTTAGCATTTGGATCGAGTCTTTTAATTAAAAACATTTTTTTATACATATTTCTATAAAAAAATTAATCATTTTTTACAAATTTAAGCAAATCGTTTCACTATAGTCTATTTTCAAATATAAATTATCCTTGCAATATTGGAATATCTTATCTTTGTTATTGTGAGTTATTAGATCATCATCTATTGTGTACCATTGAATATTCACTGGAATAAATAATTTCTTAATATTCTTTGGAAGTTTATTAGGTAGAATTGGTAATTTGGTTGTATCACAATATCTCCTTAATTCTAGTGAATTATCAAAAATATTGTAAAAATAATCATCGAATCCAATCCCAAGTATTTCTAAAGATTCTGGTAATACCAATTCATTGTCATATTCCTTTAAAATCAATGTTTTTAGATTTGGTGGCAGTCTTATGATTGGATGTTTATCGCTATAATTCGAAAAATATATTAATGTGTTAAGACTCTGAGGAAATTGATAATCTTTGGCATAATTAAATATATTTATCATCAAAATATTTAGATTCTCTGGTAAACTTTTTAGATTATGATTATACATCAAAGAAATCAATATTAACATTTTTAAATTTTTGGGTAAATTATCCAATCTATGGTTAAATTTACTCTCAATACATAATACTTTCAAATTGTTGGGTAAAAAATCTAAAGGTTGGCTAAACTCATATTTCAAGGATAATACTTCAAGAGATTGTGGAAGATTATCAATTGGTTGATTAAAATCATAGGATAATTGAAGTTTTTTTAGTTTTTTTGGCAAATTATTTATGGGTTTGTTGAAACATAAATATGGCTCTGGAATAGCTTGAAAATATATCTCTTCTATTGAATCAGGTAGATTATCAAGCTCTTGATTATAATATGAACCAAATGAAATACTTTTCAATGTTTTGGGCAAATTATTTGTTTGAAAATTTGCGTGGTTAAATATTTCTAATTCTTCTAGATAATCTGGTAGGATAGCGCATAAATCATAATTCACCATACATTCAAAACTTATTTTTTTAACATTATTTGGTAATTTTCTCTTAATTTCTTTACTATAATAATCAAAATTTATTGTACTAACTTTCTTGAATAATTCAAAAATTTCATCATTTAATTCATACCCAGAATACATCCATCTATTTATTGTAATGGAATCACCTTCAATAAAGTAATTATCCATTTCATATATTTCATATAATTATATGAAATAAATTCTTTATATTCACTTCCAAGTTCCATACATATTATGCATAGCGTATTTTCCAAAATATTGTTCATAAGGATATTCCAATATGTGTATATTTTCCTTATTGGGATAATCATAATAATTATCAGTCACATAATCTGGACCAGTGGTTTTATAAACGAAAACTATATCATCATTTTTCCTTTCTATTATTAATTCTATATTATTATGTATATTATCTATTAAACGTTTTATAAAAGGGTGTTTTGGAATAGCTCCAAATGCATATTGACCAATGAATTTTCTTATTCCATTTCGACAGTAATTATCATAATTTCTATATTTTTCTTTACACAATTTCTCTGTTAAAATTAAATCTATGGGAAACACTGCATCATATTTTAATAAATCGTCTAATGGTTCTAAACAAATCATATCTAAATCAAAATAAAATCCACCATAATGATAAACCGCAATATATCTAAAAAAATCTATTTTTTGTATTTTGATTGGAAGTTTTTTATAAGTCTCGTAATATTCTGGATAATATTGCTGGAGAAAATTTTCGATATGTTCGTCTGTGAAGAATAAATATTTAAAATTGGGATTTATCTTTCTAAAAGATTCAATATCCTTGAAATATTTTTGTGGTGGATCATCATCTTTCCAAGTTTGTATAATTATTCGTGGTATTTTACTATTCTCAAAAAATTCATATTGAGTCATTAATGCGATAGTGACTAAAAAAACAATACAAATTATAAGTACTAATGTTATATTAATCATACTTACTTATAACATTTATTTTATCTTATTCAAAAATTTTTGATAATTTTTTCTCCATTTTTGATATTCTATTTTTGTTGCTTTGGGTAGGTTCAAATCAAAAGGAACAAAATAAAAACCAAAATTATTTGTCGTTGTTTCCCTTTCATCGATCATTTCTGAGAACGTTAGGCTTCCCCAAGCATATATAATTTTTGGATTATCAACATATGCTAAATATATTTTATCATTGCAATATGTATGTTTTGCCTCTGCTATCCAATTTGATTTTTCCTCAATTGAATCAGTTGATTCCCAACTTTCTTCACTTGAATCTTCGTTTTGTGTAATCAATTCAATATTTTTTATAAATAATTTCATATTAAGTGGGTTGTTTTGTGTAACTTCATTGATTAGATTTTTAGCATTTTCACATCCTTTACTTGCAGACTCATAAATATACTTTGCACCTTCCTCGAAATTGTTATCTTGGTATAATAAGCATTCACCATATTTATAAGTACATTCAATATGTCCTACACTAGCCCATTTTTTTAAAATATTTAATTCATATGGAGTAGGATCATCATCATCTACTTTCCTTAATGTTTCTTCAATTTCCAATCTTTGTTTTTCATTTGGAGGAAGAGAGACTTTTTCATTATTTGGATATGAAATATCCCATATTTCAATCCCACGATGGTATGGCATATCGTAAAATTTACTCCAATCAAATTTTTCAAAATATTTAACCATATCAAGAATATCCATACTGTGATTTTCCAATCCAAATATATCATAAAATGGTTTTGTTACAATTTGAGGTTCATTTATTAATAGTTTTGAATCAGGAGGAATGTCTTCTACTCTACTATAGCTTTTTCCACTATCATAACCTAGAAAACATTTTGGTATAAATGGTTCTTCCAATCTATTTTCAAAGCTACCTAAACAATATTCTTCAAAATTATCATCTTCATCATAACTTTCATATTCCTCTTCATAGTCCCCATATAAATCATAAACTAATCCCTCTGATCGATCCTCTAAAACTAGCCTAAATTTTTTTTCAATAATATTTGGGTTATCATCGTATATTTCATAAAATGTATTATACCCACTTCTTCCTAACATAATAGCTTTATTATCATCTGTAATCTTCATCAAGTTATACCAACATTTGTTTGTTTTAAAAAAATCTGATTCCCAAATGTCATTACCAATTTGAACATATATACCGTCTTTTCTTAAAATGTTATTTGTCATTTTTATATAAAATTGATTTATTTTTAACTAGAGTTTTACAAAAGAAAATGAATTACATCAAAATATGTGAACATGGACATCAAAAAACTTTTTGTAAGGAATGTGGAGGAAAATCGATATGTATTCACAATAAAAGAAAATACCACTGTAATTTATGTATTGGAAGTGGAATATGCTCGCATGGAAAGAGAAAATCTAGATGCATTGATTGTGGAGGAACGGAAATTTGTGTCCATGAAAAATATAAGCAACATTGCAGGATTTGTCTAGGAAAAAAAATATGTATTCATTTAAAAATATCAAATGAATGTTTCGATTGCTCTCCATTTATTAAATGTATTCATGGAAAGTACAAAGAAAATTGCTACATTTGTAAAGGTTCTAAAAAATGTAATCATGGAAAATATAAATATTATTGTGCTGATTGCAAAGGTAAAGGCATATGTAATCATTCTAAAAGACGCAATCGTTGTCAAGAATGTAAAAATGCTTGTACTCATGGAAACATGCAAGGTCATTGTAATGAATGTAAAGAGTTAAATTTCATTCAATCATTATTTAATTATAAACATCTTTTTCTCTCCACATTTCTTCATAATGTTTTGTCTTACTATACTTGGACCTTTCTTTCTTATAATCTTCATATGGAACTATAATCTTTTTCCCCTTATAATACAAATCAACAATTAGATTCTTCTTTGCTTTTTTTACCAACATTCCAATTATATCTAATCTTGGTGCATTTGATGGATCTTCGTCATAAATTTCACCCATCATTCCTGGTCCAGTAATATGTAATGGTGATTTACCATAATATTTTTGATCAACATTACTAACAATCTTATCTATACATTTTTTAATGTATTCATTATGTGGTTTTGTCATTAAAAATGCATTATAAATACCAGTCTTTCCCTTGTACCAGTATGGTACATCTTTAGCTAAATGTTCATTATTTATTAAATTTATTAATTTAAATCCATTATAACATTTCAATTTAATATCTAAGTAAATACCTCCTTCCTTATATAGTACACAAAGTCTCCATAAATCTGCTTTATATGCACCAGGCTTAAGTTTATCATAGGCATTTAATACTTTTTTATCAAAATTGTATTTTATAAAATTTCTACAGTCTTCATCATCGTACAGGTAATGTTCAAATTCTGGATTTGCTTTCTTTAGATCATCTACACATTTCTGCATCTTATATGGTAATTGTTTTGTATGCCACGTTTGAAATATTTTTAATGGTACGCTGCTTTCATCCTGAAATTTTTCTATACTGGATTCTTGAAAATATTTTAGAAAAAATACAGCAAAATATACAGGAATTATTTTAGCATCAAATATTAAAAACATACTAAGCAACAGTATTTTTATAAATGTATTATTGTAAATTCTCATTGGCATAAAATGAATCATAATTATTAACAAAATTAAAACAAATATTTGATACATATTTTATATGATATTTTTTATTCAGAAAAGAAAAAATAACTAACTATTTTTAGTAAAAAAATTGAAATATTTCTATTTTAAGACATCTTAACATTAAAGACTAAGTATTTTATGTCTACTTTAATTATTGTTGAAAGTCCTGCAAAAGCTAAAAAAATTGCACAGCTTTTGGGCAAAGATTATATTGTTAAGGCTAGTATGGGTCATATTAACGAATTAGCGAAAGAAAATATGGGTATCGATGTCGCAAATAATTTCGAACCATCGTATTCAGTGATATCAGGAAAAGCAAAAACTTTAAAAGAATTGAAAGATACTGCAAAAACTGTTCGCAAAATTATTTTGGCAGGAGATGCTGATAGAGAAGGAGAGGCAATTAGCTGGCACGTTGCTAGAGAACTAAGATTGCCGATTGAGACTACACCAAGAATTGTTTTCCACGAAATTACAAAAACAGCTTTGACAAATGCACTTTCTAATCCAGGATTATTGAATATGGATTTAGTTAATGCTCAACAAGCAAGAGCAGTTTTGGATAAATTAGTAGGATTTGAAATTAGCCCAATTTTGTGGAAGCAAATTCAACCAAGCTTATCTGCAGGAAGAGTTCAAACACCATTGCTTCACATTATTATGGAAAGAGAAAAGGAAATTGATAAATTCAAGAGTAGTTCGTATTTTCGAACAACTGGTGTTTTCTATGTTGAAGAAGGAAAAACATTTTTAGGAGTTTTGGATAAAAAATTCGAAAAAATTGAGGATGTTAAAAAATTCCTCTTGGATATTCAAAATGCAAATTTTTCCATTTTTGGAATTAAAAAAGGAAACAAAACAAAAAAGCCAGCACCTCCTTTCACAACTGCGTCTCTTTTACAGGATGCTGGTGGTAAATGCAGGATGAGTGCTAAACAAATTATGGATAGTGCTCAAAAATTATATGAATCTGGAAAAATCACATATCATAGGACTGATAGCACAAATTTGAGTAAGGATATTCTTGGTGTTATTAAACAATATGTCACTGATAATTTTAGTGAAGATTATGTTAAATTGAGGAATTACAAAACAAAAACAAAATGTGCGCAAGAAGCACACGAAGCGATTCGTCCAACTTACATTGATACGGTCTCACTTGGAGAAGAATTTGGTCAAAATGAAAAGAAATTATATTCAATAATTTGGAAGAGAACTGTAGCAAGTCAAATGGCAGATGCAACATTTGCGACTTTACAAATACAGGTTGGAAATGATAAGAGAGAAGAAATATTTAATTGCAATGGCGAGGAATGTACTTTTGAGGGATACTTAAAAGTATATAATTTCCAGCAAGATGATAATAAGGAAGAAGATCCTGATGAAATTCCTCAATCTCCATATGAAATTTTGAATTCATTGAAGAAGAGTGATGTTGTTTTCTATGAGCAATTATCTAGTGAAGAAAAAATGACTCAAGGTCCAGGACATTTTACAGAGGCTCAATTAATTAAGCAAATGCAAGATACTGGAATTGGTCGTCCAAGCACATATTCTTCGATGATAAACAAGATTCAAGAAAGAGGATATGTTGTAAAAGAGAATAGAGACGCTGGAAAAGCGACAATGCATCATTTATCATTAACTCCAAAAGGAAAAATGAAAGAGACTTCAAAAGAAGTTACTTTGAAGAAAGAGATGAACAAATTATTTCCTACAGATACTGGAAAAATTACTGATAATTTTATGACTGAGCAATTTAATGAGCTTGTTGTACCAAAATACACAGCTGATTTAGAAGAACAATTGGATTCAATCGCAAATGGTGAAAGTGAGTGGAGAACTGTTGTTCGAGGATATTATGATGGATTTCATCCTAAGGTGGAGCATTTTATGTCAATGAAAAAAGAAGCTCCAAAAGAAAAAGCGAAACATATGCGTATAATTGGAAATGATAGTGAGGGAAATCAAATCATTTCGAGAATTGGTCCTTACGGTGCCATCGTACAAAGCGGATCGAAGGAAGCTGGAAATGTTAAATATGCTTCTCTTGAAGGAAGCCAATCAGTTGATACGATTACGCTGGGAGAAGCAATTGAGTTATTGAAATATCCAAAATCATTTGGACAGTACAATGGAAATCAGTTAATTTTGAAGAAAGGTAAATTTGGTCCATATTTAGAGTATTGTGGTAAAACATATTCTTTGAAAAATGCTGGAGTACAAATTGACGATGTTTCTCGTGAGAAAGCGATTGAAATTATTACGACAAATGAAGGCTATGTTCCAAAAGAAAAGGAATCAAAGAGCTCAAAGACTGAAAAGACAGTTGAGAAGACTGAAAAAGTAACAAAAGTTTCAAAATCCAAGTTTAAGAAAAATTAATGTATTGAAAAGTAATGGGGATTTTGATAGATTCAATATTTATGAATTACGATGATTGTAGGGAAAAGTTGAAGAATATTATTTTTACCAATTTCTTTTATTACGCAATTTTTTGCGATGATAATGTTGAAATAGAATTTATAAAAATGAGATGTAGAAATCTTCTTCAAAATGAATTGACTATGCTTTTCGAAGATAATGTTTGGGAAAATATATGGAACCAAGCCTATCGACAAATACAATATGATATAAATGACAATATGTTATTCTTGTAAAAAAAATGATTTAATATAATGTAGAATCAAAGAAAATAAAATGGAAACTATTAAATTAGAAGATTTGAATGACCTAGTTATTGAGGAAATTGCTAGACAATGTCCTCAATTAAAATTAATAATGAACGTGGATATTGAAGATGTAAGAGAATATGGTTACGAATTCCCAATGGGGGATGATGAAGTTGAGATTGTGGTGATCAAAGGTAGAGAATATAGTGTAAAATTAAGCCCATTGAAAAAATATGAAAAATTGATTGCATTAGATGAATGCAAAATTCTAAGCCCAACTAGAAGGACATTGGATGAAATATATAATTGTTACTGCAAAATTATTGAGAATAAGAATTTATTTGATGAAGCAATGAAAAGAGATGAATTTTATTATACATATAAAGAACATCAAAATGGATCCAAAATATTTGTTTTAATGGATATGAAAAATAGCATAGTTACAAGTATCTTATTTTATCTATATCATTAATCAGCAATATATATAATTTCATCTTTTTTACCGGCGCAGTATGTACAAATTTTATAAGGATTATGATGATTACAATTTAAACATCTATTTTTAAAATTGTCCACATCCATTAAAGATATATATTTTTGAGGATATTTTTTAAAATATCTATTTTGATTAAATTCAAACATATTTTCAAAAAAATTTTGAATACTCATTTCACCTTTTTGTTTTTGACATTGAGAACATATATAAATACCATTTGTAATATCATATGATCCTCCGTGTTTTATTGGTATTATGAAATCACACTCTCCTGGTCTTATAAATGATTTATCAAATAAATTAACTGTTTCATCTATTCTTAAATTATATTTTTTTAATAATTCTTGAGCAATATGTTTCCCAGGAAATATTAAGCAATTTATACAATATGGACATACAATTAAATTATTTAATTTTGTAATTAATTTTATTGAATCAATATGATATCCTAAAAATTTAACATTTATGTTTTGTATATTTTTAAAATTGTTATAATATTGGTTAAAATAAATATCAGTCTTATTTTGAATTGAAAAATCTTGATTTTGTTTCATTATTTTTGTAAATATTTATTTTTTTCGAAAAAAAAATAAATAAAATAAGATGATTATATTTAGTAGGATGTTTTACAGTTTTGTATCTACTTTAACTTATGACAATTTTCAAGAATTGTTACAAAGTGAGAATTATGATAAATTGATTTATGATTGTTATTATTCATCAAATCAAGAGGAGATTTTGGGTTTTTTGGAGCGTCATTTATATTCTAACAATTTCATACTCAATTACATTTATGTAAGGAATTCATTCCAGTTGGCTAAATTTAAGGATCCTGATATTGTTAGAAAGTGTTTGTCTTTAGCATTTAGGACAATTTTAATAGTTATTTCACATATTAATATTTGTAATGAAATTAATAGAAAATTTGAAGTGCTTGATATATTAATTAAAAAGTTTGATGAGAAATTCAATGGATATGTAACACTAGACATATTTGATTTCTGTTCAAATTTAGCTAAAAAAGATTTTTTAAATTTTATAGATACTATGAGTGGTAATATATCTTTGCCACAAATTCAGTTATCAAGTAATGATAGAAAGAAGATGGTTGATTTACCAGAGCCACATATTATTTGTAATATTACAGCAGGTCAATGGAGATACCCTGCTATGAAATTTAATAAATATAGTGATGATATAGAAAAAGAAAATAGCGAAAAATTTTTAAAAAATTATAGTGCTAGATGCCAAAAATATTATGAAGCATACCAGTATATTAGCGAAAAATTTAAATGTATTCGAAATGAAGTAATCGCAAATGATGAAATGAATTTATCTAAATATTTTTTATAAATGGATTAGATATTACACCTTTGCACATTTAAAACGCCGATTTAATGACAAAAAAATATACAAAAATGCAATGGCGAATTTCACGCCTTACCATACTTATCTTCCTTTCGGAGTATCGTAGGTATTTATTCTTTTTGTTCTCTAAAACATTTTAGTCTTCTTTTTCCTTTTTTCTCACATTGTAAAAGAAGTAAAATATTTTTAGAAGCATTCACATCCCTATCCATACAACATAATTTACACTCGTTGGAACTACAACGGATTACGCTATGGTATTCAGATATTCTTGCTTTTCCTTTACATAATTTTTTATTTCTATAAAGACTTATTTTTTCAAAGCATTTATGGCATGTTTTACTTGTTCCCCATTCATCTATATCTACTACATCACAAAAACGTTTTAATTCTTTCTTTAATTTTAGAATTGGGGTTGTTGGATGTTTTTTTACAAATCCATGTTGTTGTGAATAATCTCCAAAACCAATTAAAGTTTTTTTGTCCTTAGTAATATTTCTACATATTTTTTCTAAAGTTGCTTTTCCTCTACAATAAGAAGTAAAATTTAAACCTCTAAAATTTTTATCACAATGAAATTTAAAAAATAATTCTATATTTGGCAATACATATTCAAAATAACTTATCATATTTTTTGTATTACTTACTTTGAAACTTGGTATATTCTTCCATAAATCATAATATTCCCAATTTTTATACCACATCTCTCTTTTCTTACAAGCATAAAACATTTTGCTATGATGTCTATATTGTTTAGTAGAACACTGTAATATTTCATCTTTTTCATTACAAGATGTAAATAAAGCACGAATACCTGGATCAATACCAACATACTGATCATAATCAATATTTCGAATATCCTTTGTTTTTATTTCTTTTATTTTAGGTTTTTCCATTGTGATAACTCCACATTTTCCATCGGTAAAAATACTATAATGAAATTTTTTATTCTCTGTTTCAAATTTTTCAATATTAAATAGACTTATCCAATATTCTCTTTTCTTTTCATCAAAATCTTTAAAGTTTTGCTGTTTTGTTAAATAAGAAATAATATCATTAAGAGCAGTAGAGCATATTTGAATATTATCCATAGTAAATGAATGTTTATTAGGTAATAAACTAAAAACTCTTACTCCTTTTTTATTTTTGTGTTTTTCAAATTCAAGTAAAATATTATGATAAATTTTTATAAAATGGGATGAATATTTAATTATATTAATTTCCGTAGGTATATATTTTAACCATTTTTTCATATAAAGAATAAAATAATTATTACCATTATAATTTTTATCATATATGTCTTTACACCATTTATAGATAATACCTTTTCTTGTTTCTCCAGTCCGTAATTCTAAATATTTTGAAAAACGTTTATAAAAATTAAGTTTTATATGGTTTTTTGTCATAGTTAATTGTTGTTTATTCAAATTATTAATTAAAGCTCCCATTTTATCTCTAAAAGGTAAATCTTTAATTAAAAAAGAGAATTGTAAAAATGATTTATATATTTCATCTTCTTTATCAAACTCAGATTTTCTATTTTGAAGTGTAGAAACATATGAACAAGCATTATAAAATAAATTTTGTGTTAATTCAGGTAATTCTTTTTTTTCTTCAATTAATCGTGTAAAGTGAAAATTTAATAATTTATATGATAAAAAGCTGATTTTATTAATATTATAAACAATTTTTTGTATTCCTTCTTTTAGATAATTATTTTTACATAAACTATTCCAAGACATTTTAATGCAAATAAAATCCAAATCTTTATTTTCTTCAATTCTTTTAGAAACGTCATTTCTCTTTATTTTTACTTTTGGAAGTGCCATTTTTATATATTCATATATAAAAAAGTCTTTAAATAGTTAGAAAAACTATTAAATTTTTAATTTTTAATTTTTAATTTCTAATTCTTTTTGTTTCTTTTTCTCTTTTTGATTTAAATATGCAGTTCTTCTATATTGTTTAAGTTTATCAGGATTTTCTTGAGCTAATTTTTTTAATGATTCTTTTGCTTTTTCTTTAACATAATCTTTATTTTTTTCATAATAAGCTTTTCTAGAATTATAATAATTTTCTATTTGTTCTTTTAATTTTTCATTTTCTTTTTTAAGAAATATATTTTCTTTAACTAATTCTTCTACATTCATTTAGGTAAATTTGATAGATAATAATTTATTTTATATATAAAAATTATTTTTAAATATATAAAATAATCGGCGTTTTAAATGCGCAAAGGTTTAAAAAATTTTTGATATCTAATTAAAATGGAAAAATTTTTATTTGGTGTTGCAACTGCATCCCATCAAAATGAAGGTAATAATTTTTTGAATAACTGGTGGGATTGGGAAATAAAGAAAAATCTTGAAAGATCTGGGATTGCTTGCAATAGTTGGAATGATTTTAGAAAAGATATTGATTGTGTTAAAGAATTGGGTTGCAATTGCTATCGTTTTTCATTGGAATGGAGTCGAATATTTATTGACGAAGAAACTGTTGATCTAATAGCTCTTGATAGATATGAGGAAATGATTGATTATTGCATTGAATTGGGTATTGAGCCAATTATTACACTACATCACTTTACTAGACCAAGATGGTTTGATAATAATTACAGTGGTTTACATAATCGTGTCTTTTTGGATTATTTCAAAAAATACGTTAAAGTTGTTTGTAAAAAATTTGGAGCAAAGGTTAAATGGTGGATTACATTTAATGAACCAATGCTAGAATGTGTAAATGGATATCTTCGTGGTACTAGACCTCCTGGCAAAACTGGAGATTTCGAATTAATGTACCAAGCTATAATAAATATATTGGATAGTCATTGCTTAGCATATAAAATAATAAAAAAATATAATGAGAATTCGATGGTGAGCATCTCAAAAAATTTAGTTGATTTTGAAAAACAATATACATATGATGTTGTAAAATCAAAAATAGAAGATCAAGTGATAAATAATTTTAATTGGGGTATTCTTGATGCATTCTATAAAGGAGAATTTAATTATGGTATTAATCTAGCAGGAATTGGATTGAAAAAATCAAAAAAAAGAGAAGCTTGGATTGGAAAATTAGATTTTTTAGGAGTCAACCATTATAATGTGGGATATGTTGATATTAGTTATACTATAAATAATCCAATTAATGTACTTCTTATGAAAAAAGATAATAAATATATAAAAAATAGTTTAAAATGGGACATCAAACCATTTTCAATGGATAATGTTGTAAAAAATATTATTGAAAAATATGGTAATATCAAAATATTTATAACAGAGTCGGGTGGTTGTGAAAAAAAAGATAGACCAAAAAATAATCATATTCAATTGCACGTATTAAACTCTCATATGAAAAGTGTTGTAAAAAATAAAAATGTATGTGGTTATTTATGGTGGACATTAGTTGATAATTACGAATGGGAGGATGGTTGGAAACCAAAATTTGGTTTATATAAAATGGTAAGGAATGAAAATAATTATGAGCGAGTTATTAAAGATTCTGGTAAAAAATACAAAGAATTTATTGAAAATTTTTCAAGATAGGTGTGGCGTTATAATTTTTTTGTTTTTTTATTACCATAATATTTTTTTTATTACCATAATAAAAAATAATTTTTTTGTTTTTTTATTACCATAATAAAAAATAATTTTTTTGTTTTTTTATTACCATAATAAAAAATAATTTTTTTGTTTTTTTATTACAATAATATTTTTTTTATTACCATAATATTTTTTTTATTAATATTTTTACATTATTTTTATATTTTTTTTATTTAAATATGAAGTGTTACAATCAAACTAGATAATATTATTTAATTTTTAAATAATATATTTTTCATTACCAAGGATTTTTCTTATTACCATAACTCGTTTTTTTAAACTTGGATTTTTTATGGTAATATACAATACAAATTTCGGTTTATTACCATTTTGAATATTTTTTTATAAATATTTTTTAAAAACTATTACCATTTTAATACCATCACTCTCCAAGTTTTTTTCATTACCATAACTTTAAAAAACTCTCTAAAAATACCAAAAAATAAATATCGACCTTTAAAAATTCAAAAAAATCTTAAAAAATGCTCTATTTTATCACTTCGCGGTTCAATGCATTTTATTATCATGATCATCTCGATATAAAAAATCAAAATGTTAAAATGGTAATAAAATTACGATCAACATTTTGTTTTTTCTCAGCTTCGAAACATTACCAGGGATACTGCGATGGTTCAAAACAGGAGTATGGTAATGGGTTTTTTGAACGCTCAATTTTTGTTTTTAACGCTTACCACGTTTTGGTATTTTATTACCATAAAAATGAAAAAAGTGCGGAGACGTTATGGTCGCAAAACCCGCGCACGTGGTACTTCATGGTATATGGGATCGTTTAAAAAATGAAGTACCATAATCGATGGTCATATTTTTGATGGTAATAATCGAATTTTAGATTTTTACATTTTTATTTTTATGGTATTACGTCATATTATTCATTAGGAACAATTTTTATCATGATAAGCTTCTAGAGAGGTCAATGACCATTTTTTGGTATTAAACCCATTTAAAAAAAAGATAAAAAAAAATATGACCATATCGTATTATGGTAATGACTTTTTATAAATTTTGAAAAATTACATTACCATATTATCGTATTTCATTACCATGCATAATTCTTTAAATTATATAATTTATTACGATAGATGGTATATTTTTTGAAGCTTCTTAAAAACTTCACAGTACCATATTTTTTGGTAATAATTAATTTTTATTTTTTTATTTTATTAAATTACCATGATATCATCAAAAATGATTTCTCGAAATTTTATTTTATGGTACTAGACTAAAAAATAGAAAAAATATTTGTGTTTAAAAATATTACTTCACGGTTCAAAAAAAATCCAATCACGGTTCATGATATTATAATACCATATTTTCATTTTTTTTATTTTTATGGTAATAAAATAAAAATTTTCATATTTTTCGATTTTATGAAAAAAGTCCAATTTTCCCTCTTTTTTTTAAAAAACTCGATGAATTAGAAATCATCCCATGAAACGTTAGAGATTTCTGAAAATCTTTGAACCGTGAGTTGAAACTCCTCTGGGTCATATATATTTTTTGACTAAAAAATCATATATCATGCATTACCATAAAACAAAAAAGAAAGTGCGGAACTTTTTTTAGTCTCGTAATAAAACATTACCATATTTACATTTTATGGTATAAAAGAACGTTACATAAAGTTTATTTTATTACCATTTTATTACCATATTTTAATATTTTTTTAATAACTTAATTTATTACGATAAAAAAAAGTTAGAACAATAATAAGGATTTTATATTATAATTTGAGTATTTATTATTTTTTAAACAATATTATGTATTATCATATTTATATTTTTATGGTAATAAAGTAATCTAACTATTTATATTTTTATGGTAATGTAATATCATAAATAAATTAAAATTCAACAAATTTGCTATTTTTAAACCTTTTGGGCTAGTACAATCTTAATATTTTAAATCTAGAAAAAAAGAAAAAAATATAGCGAGAGTTGTAAGATAGTAAATTCGAAAAAAATCATAAAAAAAATCAAAATTTTTAGTCAAGGATGCACAATTTTATTTTGCCATTTTAGCCAAGTAATGTCACAAAAAAAAAAATCGATTTGGCAATTGCCTATAGGTCCACTTTGGACATTTCTCCCCCCCTTTTTTTTTTAAAAAAATATGGTAATGGGTACATGGTCATTATCAAAAATCACTTTTAAAAATCATTACCATAAAAAAGGTAATAAGGTGTCTATGTTTTTTCAGTTTTTTTTAAAAAGTAATATTTAAAGAGTAAATAATTTGTTACTATAAAGTATGCAAAAAGAATACAAATGTTCGCGTTGTGGGAAGACATTTAAAAGGAAATATTATTACGATAATCACATTTTTTCAACCGGAATCCCCTGCAACTTTACCATCACCAATACCAAAAATGGTAAGGCGTTGTCTAAGGTCACAAAAATATCGACATCCATGGTAATAGACCAAACCCCAAAAACCCATTTTCCGAAAACCCATTACGAGAGTTTTTCAAAACCAAAACTTGAAATTGCAATTCCTGGTACGCAAAGTACCAGCGATGAAAATATCGCTATTGAGAAGGTATTGTATGAAAAAGGCGCGCAGAAAAAAAATAAAAAATGGTCATCTCATGGTAATGACGATGATGACAAAAATTATCACGACAATACCCATCAAGAAAATCATGAAAAAAAAATCAAAAAAACGAAGTCATTGAATATCTATAGTACCGAGATTCATAACCATATAAATACCCAAATTATTAATCATACAGATATAACAGAAAATATAAACATAACTAATAATAATTTGAACATATATCATCAAGAAAAAATAAATCCCTTTGGAAAAGAAAATTTAGATTATTTAACTCCAGATATCATGGATAAAATAATTGAGAATCCAAATGGTGGTATTGTCAATTTAATAAAAATTATTCATTTCAATCCAGACGTACCTGAAAATCGAAATGTAGTCATAAAAAATAAGAAAGATCCTTATTTTGATGTTTTTAATGGGAATTATTGGGAAAAACAAGAAAAAGATACTGCAATACATAATTTAATATCCACAAAAAAAGACATCATGGATGATCATTATGAAACTATGGTAGAAAAGAGAATGGTAACAAATATTATGAAGACAAATTATAGTGATTTTAGTAATACATTAGATCCATATTTAAGTGATAACATTGACCTATTAATTGATGAAAAAATGAATAAGAATTTATTATCAGAAAAATGTGAAAATTTATATAAAAAACTTTATGGTAAGGTGATGCTAATAATGATGAATGATAAAGAAATTAATAAAGTTTTACAAAGGAAATTAAATAAATTACCTATTACTTAAAAAAATAATGTTTATATAAAATAATGACAGATAATTATTATCATGAGCGAAAAATCATATTAAATATTATAAATGAAAATTATGATAGATTTATGCAGAATTTAGATGTTTATCTTGATAAAAATTTGCCAGACATGGATGATAAAAAGCGTAGAAGGCTTAAAATGAAATATAAAGAGGTTTATAAAATAGCCACTGAGAAAATTAAAAAAATATTAAAGGAAGAAAACATAGATGATTATCTTTAGTAAAATAAATGTTTAATTTTAATGAGGTTGAAATTTTTTGGATTAATTGTTCAACAAATACAAAACGTCAAGATCATATGAAAAATCTATTAGAAAAATATTTTCCTAATAACAAAAAACACCATGTTGAAGCAGTAATGCATTCCCCAAAATATCAGGGTGTAACAATGGCTCATACAATTTCCATCCTTAAAGGGATAACCACGAAGAGACCGTTTATCATTCTAGAAGACGATGTTAATATTGATGCCACTATATTGTCAATAAATGAGTTAGAAAATCAAATAAATAAAATGAAAGAAAAACCAAGGGTAGTATATATAGGATTAAGTACTTGGGGGACTAGAATAAATAGACATAAAGAAATTTTTAAAGGATATAGCGAATATGCAATTAAATATAATGATCGAATATTTTTAGATAAAGGAGCAAAATGTAGTGACATTGGAAATGATTATTTTGTTAAGGTTGACGATATGTATGGTGCACATGCAATCTTATATTTATCGAAAGAATATGCTATTAAAACATTAAAATATTGTATTATGGCTGTAGAATTAAATAAACCGCACGATATTTTTTTACCAAAATTAATGAAAAAAAATATGGTATTAGCGCAAAGAGTACCTTGGTTTTTCCAATGGGCTAAAATAGGAGGTCAAGAAAAATGCACCAAAATAGAGCTAAAATTAATAAAAAATATTGAGTGCGTATGAGAATTTAATATAAAATGTATAATATTTTATGAATTATTATACATTAAAGGGATCAAATGCTAATAATTTTTTTAAAATAGATCTTCACCCTGATAAATATTATGATTGGGATGATGTTAAAAAAAGAGCTGTTGCAAATATGGAAGATATAATTGATGATAAAGATCGTGATGAAATAGAAAGTAATGTAACATTATTCCAAGAAATTATTGATGGTAGAAGAAGGCGTGAAAAAAAGATAAAAGATAAATTTAAACAAAAAGACATCAAATTTATTCCTCATTCTTATTATACAAGAAACTACATAATGTATAATCGCAATGATTTTGATGATGTAGTTAAAAAAATGTATATTATGAAAGTTTTATTTGAAAATTGTGATATTTTAAATAAATGGGAAGATTATAAAGTAAAAACTAATAAACAAATTTATTCATTTGAAGAAAAAGATAAATTTTATAAAGATACTTATGATAAATTTATCATAAAAAATCCTAGATTTATGCTATAAAAATAAATTTTTTTGGTTTTTTCATAAATATTTTTTTGATTGAACTATGAAAATATGAATGTGTTATTTTCTTTATAATTGACTGGTAATTTGTACTTGAAATGTCAAAAATGTACTTGTCTAAGTATGAATTTATTTTATATAAACCTGAATTTTTTACTTTATCATATTCTATCAAAGTTTTATTCTTAAATTTTTTAAATTCTTTTAATGGTATTCCTTCTTTGAAAAAATTATTAAATACATTTTTAATACTATTTAAACATTCATTTAATACTTTTTTATTTTTTTTACAATTGAATTCAATAGAAAAATTTGTTATCCCAATACCAGTGGATACTGATGAATTAATACCATATATTAGTTGCTTTTTCTCTCGTAATTCTAGAAATAGTTTGGAGGATAAAGATCCTGCAAGATAGTTTGAGAAAATATCCAATTCAAAAATTTCTTTTTTACTTAGATTGGGTATTACAAAATTCATTAAAACATATGTAGATGTATTTTTAGGAAAATATTTAGTTAATTTATATAATCCAGGTTTACCAGTTATTTCTAATAAAGGCTTTATTTCATTAAATATTTTTAATGTACTCTCTGTTTCAATATATTTCTTCCCAATGTCTCCATATTTTTTATATAATTTTATCCAATATTTCTCAATTTTATTTTTATTATCACTTGAGCTAGTAAAAAATATAATATTTTTTGGTTGATAATATGAATTATAGTATTCAATTATATTATCTCTATTTATTTTTGCAAGATCTTTGATATATCCAATTACAGGATTATGAAGAGGATTATCATTGGTATATATTATTTTTTGAGCATGAATAGACGCTAGATTCTCAGGTGAATTCGCTTTTTCAAGTAATTCATTTATTACAACTTTTCTCTCATTTTCTATATCATTTTCTCTAAAATATGGGTTAAATACTATTTGGATTAATGCTTCTATGGCTTGTTCTATGTACACAGTTGGAGTGTTTATATAGAAACAAGTGATAAATTGTGAAGTGTATGCATTTATACTCATCCCCTTTGAGTTTATTTTGTTATTTAGTATTTTTATATTTTCGTTATATTGGGAACCTTTAAAAATAAGATGCTCTATAAAATGAGAAATTCCTTTCTCTCTTTTTTTTTCTAAAATTGATCCAGTTAATACAACAATTGAAACGTATGAAAATTTAGGATTTCCAAATTTATTTTTAAATATTTTTATTTTTGGTATCATTAAATCTATAAAGAAATAATTTTTCATTCAAATAAAAATCTTATAAAAGTTATGAGCTTATATGAAAATGAATTAAATCTAAGAAGAATGAGAGAGAATGTTCGAGATTTCTTACGATCCACAAAATTTGATTATACATCAATGAATAATTTAGCAAAAGTAAATAATTTTTGGGAAAAGAGCAAATGGTATTTAGTGGGACTCTTATTTTTTGTAGTTTTAATAGCCTACTATAAAGGCAAAAATATGGGAACAATTAATATGGCTGTTATTATTATATTAGTATTTTTATTTGTGATTATATTAATTGTTTTCAATGATAGACGTGGGTTAGTTGGTAATGCTGTTCCTTTTGCAGTAAATCCATTACCACCTCATTTAGGGCTTGATGGTATTAGCAATGAGATTCGTTTTGTAAATTAAATTTCTTTTTTTTTGTACAAAAAAAGAAATATATATTATTTTATGAGTAGTAAAAATTTAGTTGAATTGAAAAAAGAAGATAATTATTTTGATAATTTTGAGAACGTTTTTGATTACTGGTCTCAAGAACAAATTGATTTTGTAAAGAATAAATTAAGTAATAGAACAAATGAAGATCTTGTAAGAAAAGTTCAAGGATTAATTGAATTGAAAGAAAAATTAAAAAGTTTTAAAAGTGATTTTTACAGTGAAAAAGATTCCTCATCAGGAAAAATAATACCAAACGTTGTCCCTTATGGTGAAAAATCTTATAAAATGATTACTCTTGATGCTATTAATAATGCAACTGATAATTTTATAATTCTTTTCAAAAATGCATATTACAAAGATTATAAAAAATATAGCTATATTTTACAAGAAAATCAATTTACCGATAAATTTAAAAATTCATTAAGAACTTTATATGAATCATTTTTGTGTTATCCAAGAATAAGATTGGATTCAGTAGGTTTTGGATCAATTAGTAGAATAACGGATCTTTTTCAAAATCTATATTTGAATGGTAATTTTACACCAAGAGATTTTTATGTTAAATTTTTAGAGAATACTTTCTATAATATTTATTACGACCTTACACCAGATTCAGTACCAGAGGATCTTGAAAATTTTGAAAAAGAATATTTTTATGAATTAAGAAAAGAATTATGGTTTGATGTTGCAAACTCTAATAGTAATAGCTATTTTAAAAATATAGGTAAAGATTCATATGGTATATTTTTTCAAAGACCAGATCTTCTAGAAACAGGTCCCCAAATTCAAACATCATCAACATCATCAAGAGGATCGCAGCAAGTTTTTAGAAGAATTTCTCTCCCAGTTAATGAATTTACTGGCTCAGTTGATCTTTCATCTAAAAAATATACATTTGATCCAGTTGTAAAAAATTTGAGAACTAGTCTTTTACTATTTTCAAGATATAAAGAAGGTACTGATCCAAAAGTTAAATTTTTTGATGAAAGGAAAACAGTTGATATTCAAGACCAAAATACTTATTTCAATCAGATTCTTCAATACTATTATAATTATAATCCGACTGATGAGCGAGGTCAATCAATAATAAAACAAGAGGCAATCGATTACTCAGCAGAAATTTTAAGAGAATTAAATATAACAAATGTATCTCAAAAATTAGTTTCTAGGTGGATAATTGATTTACAAGTTCCAACATCTTCTTATAGTACCCAAGCTTCAACTACAACAACCGCTTCAAAAAAGAAATATGATATTAATGATAATCAATTGAGTGGTTCTTATGTACAAAATTCTCAAATAACGCAGTATTCTCCAACCGTTTCACAGATAAAGAGTGGAGGAAGCAAATCTCAATTGTTTGATATTTCTCAAGCTCCATCAATTTATTCAAAAAGAAAAAATCTTAAATTAGACAGACCAAATTTCAATCAAATTTTACAAGAATATGGTAAATTATTCTCTAATTTTAATGAATCAATTGAGAAAGATCTTGAAAAAATATATGGTTATGAAATTTCTCAAGGAAATCAAAAAGTTTATTTAAGTAAATTATCTAATATACCTTTATTTTATAACGGTCCTAGAGATTCACGAGTTACTAATCGTGATGGTTTATCTAACTCTGACCAACAGCTCACTTATACTGATTTAAGAAAAATTTTAGTATTTTGTAATGTAGTTTCTAATAATTTTAAAATGGTTCGCCAATTCTTCGATAACTATCGCAAATGTATTAATTTCGTTAAATCAAAAATTCCTACATCCTCTAATAATAATAAAAAAAATACTTCATCACGTATTTTCTCAGGTATTGATAAATTAGTCAAGAGCATTGAAACTGCTATAAGTATTTTGGATATTATTTTAACAGATAAGGATAATCTTACTACTGATAATAAAACAGGTGTTGAAGCCCGAAATTTATTTTTAGGTATTGACCTGGACTATTTGAAAAAGATAAATGGCGAATCCTTAACTTCAATAGTAAATAATTATATTTTTTATACAAATAAACATTTTGAAAAAGATAAATTCGTTAATCTCCTTAGAAAAATTGGTACTTGGAAGAAAGGTAATGATGAAGTTATTTTAGGTGGATATTCTCTTGTATCAAAAAAAGATAATGAGTTAAATAAAATAGCATTAAATGGATATTATTTGTCTATTATTGAAAGAAGTAAATCTAATGATAATCTTATTACAAGTTTTAATAATTATGTAAATGATTCAATGATTAAAGTAAGTAATTCAAATAAAAATAATATTTTAGCACAGTTGGGTGGTGATTTAATTAAATTAATGCAGCAACAAGAACGTTTTCGCTTGATATTAGAATATTTTCTTAAAATGTTATCAGATAATTTACAACCACTTGTATCGGATAATAGAAATTATACAAATGGTATAAAGAATCGTTATTCATTTGATCCAGATATTTATGATAAAAACAAAGTAAGATTGTTCAAAAAATTGAATGAATACAAATTAAAAATAAAATTTACTTGTGATTATTTGAAAGATTTCTTAAAAAAGACACCTCAGGTTGATAAACGATTAATTGATATAATGCTTTATAAGCTTAATTTGATGGCTGCTTATCAAGAATTTTTCGTTAAATCGAATACTGTCTTTGATAAAGCACAAATTACAACATTAATTGATAAATTGAAATCATATAGTATTAATATTCCATTCCCAGATATTACCTATCAAAATACTTTAAATCTTTTTAATCCCAATTACGATAATCCTCAGTGGTGGTTTGAAATGTACAATAAGTTCCAATGGGATGTTCGTGCAAATAATTCTACAAAATACAACAAAGTTAATAAAATTTTTATGTTTTTAATTGTCAATCAAAATAGTAAACTTGAATTTTATCTTGTAGATGTTTTTGCAGCTGCATTTTCAAGAAATATGAATAATGTTGTTAAAGAAAATATTGTTTTTGATAATGATGTTTGGGCTAAAGATAATGTTTTTATAAAGTTATCACCTTTTGCAGATGAAGAATCAAAGGGAATTGATATATCACAAAAATTACTGCAATTAAGTCAAATAATGGAAGCAAAGAAAAAATTAAGTTCAATGTCATCCTCTCAAGTACAATCTTTTAGTAAGCAATTAGAAGCTCAAATAGAGCTATTTTTGAAAGATGCTTTCAAATCTTATATTCCAATAATTAATTTAATTGGAGGATCTTATAATGTTGATTTCCCCTATTTAAATGCATTGGAAACCCCTTATAATAATGAGAGACTACCATTAAATATGTCAATGGTTATTACAAATACAAATGATAAATATAAAAATATTTTTTTCAATAGATTTGCAGTAAATCAAATACCAGATGAATATCCTGTTTTTTATTATGACAGCACGCAATTTAAAAATAAAAATGGTAAAGAGATGTTTGGAAATATTTTATCAAACTCAAAGGATTTTCGTAAATATGCATATGCATCATTGTTGTCTTTAAGTGATCCTACTAAAAGTATATTTTTGAGAGATTTGAAAACAATTCCAATCACTTTTGGTCCAAATAAGGATAGTGCTTGTTTTGAGTTATTAATGGATTTGTTTAAGAAAATATATATATCTTCTATCATAAAATTGCAATCACGTATTTCATCGGGATTACTTTCGAAAGAATTTATTATTGAAAGACTCATGAATTAAATGCTTATAATAAAAATCTATTTTATTATTAGTAATGGTATTTATTCCTGCTGAAATATTTAGAGATTCAAGTATAGCAAAAGGATTTATTGAATTTATAGATGTAATTGAACGTATTACTCCAAGAGAAGATCCAACAGCAAATTTAATAAAAAAATTAAATGAAAAAAACTCTGGCATTATGCCAAAAGATAAAGGATTTCTTTTACGATCGAATAGAAAACATCTTGAGACTGAACTAACTGATGACAATATGGAAAATGAAGTTAAGCGTTTTATAAAATCAAGGGAAATTTACAATAGTGATTTGGGAGATGCTAGAAAAAAATATATTTCCTATCAAGTTGCAGGAAATGCTTTAGATAATCGTTTTGTTGATTATAAAAAAACTTTAATAAAAGGAGTTGGTGTTGATGGAAGTGGAGAACATCCAAAGAATTATCGCAAGGAAATAAAATTTCTTAGTGATATTGAAGAAGCAGCTAAAAAACGCAATCTTTGGAATATAGATCATGAAGATGTTCTAAAAGAAAGTATAGCAAATGTTCTATTTTGGCAATCATCCAATTTTAGCAATTTGGCTATTGGAACACCTACTCAAGTAGCCTCGTTTGTTATTGAATTAATCAATTGTGGCACACCTTCTGGTGGAGGATTCAAACATTTACGCTCTTTAACTGGTGGCGATTTAATTGTTAGAAGAAAAGAATGTAATGGATTACAGTATTTGCTCGAAGGAAATAAGTTTGACATTGATGATCTTTCCTTTAATGGTAAAGCTAAATTTTTGAAACACACTATTCGTCGTCTTTTCTATAGCAGTGACCCAGATAGTAGGGGAATTATGCTTAAATGTGGCGCTGCAAAATCAACAGAGACTGGTTATCAATTATGCACAAATAGTGATGACTTTATGATGAATGAATCATTCTATAAAAATTTAATGAAAATGTTAAATAATTCATCGAATGATGAATATAAAAAAAATGAAAAACAAGTTAAATTTGGTGCAATTATGCTTATTTACGCTATTTTCTTTTCTTATATTTCTTACATCAACAATTTATATGAAATTTTGATAAATGAAATTAAAAATGAAGATCTAAAATTAAAATATAATCAAGCTCGATTAGATTCCACACAATGTTTTCTCAATCTAGTTAATTATGCAATCAAAAAATATTTTAAATTGAAAATTGATTTTGAAGATATGATTATTGCAACAGCAACAGAAAGTGAGAATAAGAAAATAGAGGAGAATTCAAATAAAAAAATTGCAGCAGGACCTGGTAAAAGTGAAGGATATACTATTTCCAATCTTTCTCATTCAAAAGCTAGTTTTGATAAGGCAATTAAATTCACAAGAATGGATGAAATGAGAGGAATGGTGTATATTGGTTTTAAAAATGCATCCAATTATGAAGATATATTTTCAATGGAAGGTTCAGTTGATGATGAAAAATTCACTAAGGAAAAGTATCCAATTGTCTTTACCGATCCAACTTCCAATGCTTCATTTGATAATATTATTAATTACGAGGAAACTATTAAAAGATTGGTCCCATTTTTGCTAAGAGACGATGATGATAAGGTTCCAACAATGAAAGATGGAACTCCAATCGCTGTTGGTGCTCCTTTTCAAAATAATGATATCCTTGAAGAAACTGCAGAAGCACTTGATGGATGGTACACTGAAGTAATTGAATCAAAATCACTTTATTTGCAATTTATGCAACAAAAAATATCTATTTTTAATGGTGCAGTTCCAGCAGCCCATTTACGTGAGACAAGAGATATGATTTTTAATCAATTAAATATAATTGGTTCAACAGTAGCAACTACCGTTCAAAAAGATATAGAATGTTTGAAAATTATTAATAAAATTATTAGTAAATATCGTGATTTACGAAAACAAGAAACTCGCTTAGTCGATGATAAATCAATTATGTTAGATAATAAAATTACAGTTTTAGGAAATAAACCTGAGGATTATCCTAAGCAAACAGCTAGGGCAATGAAAAGATTACATTATGGAATTGAAGCTATTCTTTTAATTGAGACAGCTAAGTTAAGTTATCAATTATTTAGAGAAAAGAATCCAGGAATGACTTTGTGTAGTAATTTTGAAGCTGAATTAGATAAACGTGTAGAAGAAATAGATAACGATATGAATTCAAAAGTATCTAAAATTCTCCTACGTATTGTCTCTAACATAGAGAAGAAATTTGGTCCAAATGCTCTTAGAGGGACTAAAGCAGTTAGTGGAGTATTACAATTAAGTTCATCTCCAACTGTTCCAAAAGAATACATTGAAGATATGTTTAAATTGATTAGTGGCGCAAAGAGCGGAATCTCATCATCGATGTCCATATCAACATCATTTGGTAAAAAAGAATTGACATATGAACAGCGTGCTAAAGTAGAAACTGAGGTTTTTTGGAGACAATTATATGGAGCTTTCAACAGTCGTTTTGTATTAATACCTGTTATTAAATTGCGTAAGGGTAGTTTTAGTGATGATAATTTATATTTAATTGATTTGTTTAATTCAATGATAGCTGGTAGAATAATAAGCGTATCATTTGGTGGCAATATTCGCGATGTTTTGAATAAATTCTATGAAAAAGCTTATATAATGTTCTCATCTACAACAAATGACTTAGATGATCCTTCCAAATGGAGAGCAATCGATCATAATGTAATTCAAAAAATATTAAAATCAGGAAGTGAAAAGTTTATAAATGTTGCTGCGGCAAGAGATGCATTTTTTAATTTAATTGCAAATGCTGCATTTTTTAAGGACACAATGGTGGTTCCTCTTCCACCTGCATCAAATACATCAAAATTAATACAATATTTTTGTAAAAAAGTGCTGGTACAAAATAAATTAAGAAAATGTAATATATTAGTTAGTCGTGAAATGTTCGCTAAAAATGTACAACCAAAAGTAACTAAATTTGCAGCATTGAAAGGAATTGACTTTGCTAGTGGAACTGCATTTTCTCAATACAAATTGTTGGCTAATTCTAGCAATTTATTGACAAGAAATTAAATTTTTAATCTATGGTAGATTAAAAATGTCTAATAGAAATTTTAATTATTTAAGGTTTGATATACCAGCGCCAACTATAGAATATTCATCGCCAGCATCAACTTCAAATAAAAAAATAACAAATATGATTCAAAACAGTACAAGAAAATTTAAAAATTTGAGTGGTTCTAATAATTCGTATAGGAGTTTTAAGACTTATTTACAAGGACTTTTAGTAAAAGATATTGAAAGACCATTTATTGACGAGATAAATTATATAAAAAAGCAAAGAGGAAATCAAGAATATATGGTAGCAATTACTAAAATATTTGAGTCAATTAAGAGAGAAAGACAGAATACTGAAAATGCTTTGATTCGTATAAAAAGATACCTCGATTATATGGAAAAAAGAGAGAAATCTACTTCTAATATTCGAATAATTTTACCTGGTTTAGAAACTGAAATGGCATTAGAACCTTTACAGTTACCAGATATTCTTGGTTTTTCTAAATCACCAGCCCAAGCTGAAAAATATAGAGAACTTCTTTTAAAGATGTCTCAGTTATTTCTTGGAATATCTATAAACCTTAGAAAAACAGTAGAAAATTTTCAAGAAGAACTTAAAAAAGGTGAGACAAGCGGTAAAACTAACTTGGAATTTAATAAATTACTTGATACCCAACAATACACTGCTTTGAAAAAGCTAAAATCATACTATCTCCTCATTCGTATGCTTAAAACTGGTAAGTTTAATTTGAATGATTTTTTAAATATATACGAGAAAGAAGAAGATACTCGATTTAAGGAAGATTCTTTAAAAGATATATTTGGAAGAGATCAACCTAATCGACGAGGAAGACCTAGGAAAGATAAGAAACGAAGATATAGAGGAGGTCAAAGAGATTATTACCCAAGATCTCCAAGTCCAAATAGACCTCCAAGTCCAAATAGACCTCCACGTCAAAATAGACCACCTCGCCAAAATTATACCCCTTCAAATAAATTCCAATCACAATCTTATGCTGATATGGTTTCTTATATTTTAAATATGGAGGATCTTCAAGGTACTAAAAATTATGATAAAATAAATAGAGAACTACAAATAAATATCAAAATCACTGGTTTAAATATATTCGCTGAACTTGGTAATGTCAATATGGAAGGTATTAACTTGAGCAGTTTTACCAATGAAAAATGTATGGCTTATTTTAGAGATCTTGTAAAAATTAAAAAAGAATGCTTAAGAAATGGAATAGAACTTGGTGATTTAAAAATTTTCTGCGAAAAGTTTATGAGCACAAAATTAGGTGTTTATTTGAATACTTATATGGAGGAAAATTTGGGATCGAGCCGAGCAACTCTTCCTGATTTTTATAATGGGGACACATTCACAGAATTAATGGATAAAGGTGTTGTTGATAGAAAAACAGATCCAGATGAAAATAATATTCGTAAATTCTATATGACCTATATTGGGTATCGTAAATATTATAAAGGATATAAATTAGAGAGATTAATTAAATTACCTACACCTAGAGAAGCACTTCGAGATGGTTTTAGAATAGTGAATGGAATTGGTGTTTATTTGACTACTCTTCTAGAACTCTTAACAAAATTAGAGACGTTATTAATAACCCATGAAGTTAGATTAAAGCCTATCGCTAAGACTAATAATGAAATTAGAAAAGAAAAAGAAAAATTACTTAAACAAGAAAAAATAATTAATGAAAAATTACTTGAATATAAAACTATAATTGATGAGATTGATTCATCTCTCCTGCGCTTACAAGCTATTCCTCGAAAAACCCAAGAAGATGAAAATAAGATAAAATCATTGTTGGAATTGAGAAATAAACTCCTTTTGGAAATATAATACAATACTTTTAAGATATGGAAGTAAATATTATTGTCGATGCAATAATAAATCTTTCTCTACATCTTTTTGCAAAAAACATCTCAATTCGTCTCAAATTGTTAATCCATCTTTATTTAT
>Ga0194133_10001671_pt1 | contig 37430 bp, 43 predicted proteins | sample TA2KigOf40mmetaG_FD_155448 | JGI IMG/M metagenome (GOLD analysis project Ga0194133, IMG submission 155448) | Freshwater microbial communities from Lake Tanganyika, Tanzania - TA2015055 Kigoma Offshore 40m | ecosystem: Environmental > Aquatic > Freshwater > Lake | place: Tanzania: Lake...
GGATCATATTTTAATGCATATTCTGTGGTAATGCTAAATTCTGAATATTCGGCTTCACCATGCCAACTGCCATCAATACCAGCAGCTTTAAATGCACACAAAACAAATTCAGAGATTGTATGTGTTTCATTACTAGATAACACATATTCTTTAGGACTTTGTTGATTTAACATTAACCAAATACCTTCTACGAAATCTTCAGCATCACTCCAGTCTCTTCTGGCTTTTACATTACCTAACTCAATTGGTTCAAATGATTTACACTCAATTATAGCTTTCTTTATTCTAGCTACTCCTTTTGTAATTTTACGAGTTACAAATTCTTCACCTCTTCTAATACCTTCGTGATTGAATAATAGACCTTGAATTGCATATAGATTATAACTTTCTCTATACACTTTAACTAATAATCTAGCGGCTGCTTTACTTGCACCATATGGACTACGAGGTCTAAGTGGGTGATTTTCGTTTTGAGGTGCGTATGCAACATCACCATATTCTTCACTGCTACCAGCGTTATAAAATCTACATGATGGTTTGTGTTGTTTAATAGCTTCTAGAATATGAATTATACCAGTTGTATTACACTCCCAAGTTTGTGCTGGAAAGTCCCAACTACTACCCACAAAAGTTTGTGCGGCTAAATTAATAAAATAGTCAGGTTTAATAGTTTCTACAATTTTAGATATACTATGTGCATCACTCAAATCAAAATTGATTAACTTAAAACGTGTCTCATTTTCCAAGTGAACTAAATTTTCATGGTTTTTGATGCTAAGTCGTCTAGCACCACCGAAAATTAAATGGTTTGTATTTTTTAACAAATAATCAACCATTAAACTGCCATCTTGTCCACTCACGCCTGTGACAAATACAATTTTTCTTGGTTCATCTTGGTCGTTTATAATTTTCAAAGTGTCGTTAATGTTTAATATATCCATAAAATATTCTTCCATAATAACATTGAGTTTAATTAAATCTACATATTTTAAAATTCATCATCGTCTTCATCTTCTTCGTCTTCGTCATCTTCGTCATTATGATCTTGAGTAGAAGAATAATTGTTTTTATGAAACATTTTGAAATCTTCATCTGTCAATCCTAATGAACCTAATATCGTTAATATCACAAAACAAATTTCATCTTTTTTGAATTTCTGATTTATTAATTTTTTGGCAATGCCAATTCCGAATAAATTTAACATCATTACTTTTGATTCATTTTCAAATATTCCTTTTGAATCAGAAATTATTTTTTTATTATTTTTATTAATTAACAATCCAGGCACATCATTTATATTTAACGTTTTTTGAGTTTGTTTAGATATTTCTTGTTTCAAAAGATATTCTAAATCATCTCCTAATTTCATGTTTTTCTTGATTTTAGTTTCTAAAGATTTTATCTTTTCAGACGAAATTCTTTTAGCAACACTAAAATTAACTAAAATGCCTTTTTCTGATATAAGATGTTTAAAATTCATATATCATATAAATATATTTAGATGTATGTATTAATTAATTTAATGTCGGGCTTTTATTGGTCTTTTTGCACCCTGCATTACATCAGGATCCATATTATAATGAACTGTTCCTCTCTTGATAAATCCTCTTCCACAATTGAATGTGCAATTAAAACAATATACTTTTAAATTATCTATAGTTCTGTTTGTAGTATCACCATCATCAAAATTTAATAATAATGGAATTTTACCATCAGTAATTCTTCTTTCTTTATACCCACATATTTCACACTCAGCTTTTTTCATTCCCGATCGTATTAATTTATCTTTTAGTCTGTGAACCGGAAATTTTATGTGCTTTCCATTTAATAAATCTTCAATTTTATATTTTCCACCAAATGGAGTGATTGGTCCGGTTTTACCTGTTTTTTTTCTCATTTCTATAGGACATGTTCTGTGAACGCCATATAATCTCGCATATTTTTTGTATGTATCGTAATGAACACCTAATTTTTTGGCGGCCTGTCTTGCAGAGGGAGTAGAGTTTAAGGCTTCAACTATTTCGGCTTCTAGTAAGGGTTTTGTAAATCTACCCTTGGATTCTCTACGAGGATATAAATATGGAGCAGCTTGTTTTTCTAAATGTGGTATACTTATACCGTTTTCTTGTAAATTTTTTACTTCTTCCGCAACTTCTTTCGCAATGTCCTCTCCCATCGAATTTAATTCTTTTATTTCTTTTACATCACGTTTTAAATTTTCGAACTCTTTTAGTTTATCTTGCATCTCTTGCATTTTTGCAAGAAGCATATTAATTTCATGAGATGTGGGTTCCATACTCAATTTATCCTTTTATTGGTTCTATCGCTAAATCTATCTTGGTATCTTTTAAGAAAATATGTCTTAATACTTCAGCTTTTTTATGAAATGCTGCATTTACTAATATTTTATACGTATTATATATACAAAATCGTTTGCCTGGTTTATTGTTTTTATTAAAAACAATACATTGAATAAAAGCTGATACATTACACGACTCTTCTTTGAATTTTTTCTCTATTACTCTTGTGCATGCTTCTGCACAATAATCATCAAATATAGCTTCATCTACTTTTACAATCTCAACCCAATTAGCACATTTTACCATTATTGTTTTCATTAAAAATCGTTTCCTCCTCTAATTTCCAGATCTCCATCATTGAGAGTATCCATGTTTTCCAATTTTTGTTTTACACTTTCACATACTTGTTCTTCAACTGTTCCAGATACAAACACAATTTTTTGTATTGATTTGGATTTGGCACTATCACGCCACACTCTTCCAGTGGATTGTCTCATTAATACCGCCGAATAACTAGGTGATATAATTGATAATCTTGGATATTTGCCATTCAAGTCATGTAAGTTTAATCCGGCTCCACCGGCTTGAATATTTACCAATATTACTCTTTGTTTGTCGTCTTGAAAATCATCAATATTCTGTTGTCTGTTTTTAAGGTATTTGGGATCGCCATTAACAATGCATTTTGTTCCTAATCTATCAGACAAAGCTTCAATTGTTTCTGTAAAATTACAGAATACTACTACACTCATTCCGTTTTCAATTGCATCCTCAATCATTTCGATGAATAATGGAACTTTTACCAATTCAACTTTTTGTCTAGCTCTCAATATAGCTGTAAGCTGACTTGTATTTTCTTTATTTTCTTTTATTTTTTTCTTTAATCTGTTTAATTCAGATTGCATTTCTGCATAAATGCAATTGATTTTATTCTTAGCATCATCTTCCATATTATAACATTCAGCTATAATTTGGCTCTCCGGAAAGTTTGGAATGGTATCTCTACTTAATCTAACACCTCTATTTACAAATATATCTTCATGTAATTTCTTTAATACGTCTTTATTACCATTAAATTGTAATCCAAATCGTCCTTTACTTACCCCATGTGCATACAACCAATTATAATATTGTTTATTATTTTCAAACAATTTGATTGCCATACCTACCGTCTTTAATTCCAATGGATTAGTCGCATTTGTTGCTGAACAAAATAACATTTTATATCCTTGTTTTAATGCAGCAATACAAGTCTCGCTATTTTTGGTGGATGCACCTTTTAATTTTTGACTTTCATCCCAGATAATCAGAGTAGATTTGGGTATTTTCCATACAAATTCATTACGTCTAGTATCTCTTCTCTTTATATAAGAAGCTATCATACTATCTTTCTTTCCCATTCTTAACATTTCATAGTTGATAATACCCACTAATCTATGATTTATTTTGAAATGGTTTTTGATTACTCTTTTCCATGATTCCATTACAGCTTTTGGACATACAACTAGTATATCCATATCTAATTCTCTTGCAGTGCCACAAGCACTGTATGTTTTGCCTACTCCAACATCACTTCCATCAATTGCACATCCCCATTTCTTAATAGATGCACATAGTTTAGCAACAGCATTTACTTGCCATGGACGTAAGCCATTTGAATCTTTTAATTCAAGTAGAACAAGAGATTGTTCTTTTATTGGTTTAGATGAAACTATTGTTTGTTTTTTGAAAGAATCCAATGAATCTTTGGTCTCCAACAAAAACCAATCTTTTTCTTCTTTTTTAACACCATAACCTTTAGATTTCAACATAAAACCATTGGACTTCCAGTATTGGAAAAACTGGTTTCTATAGATAGGTGGTATTAACCAATGTCTTCTCCAAGTGACAATTCCATCTTTTTCTTCATACTGATATGGTTCACTCCATTTAATATCTAAATTAATCATTATCAATCACCCATTTCAGTTCTATATTTAGCATATTGACTTACTTCGTGAACATTACATTTTTTGTAACTATTTTGATTTACAACGCCAATATTGAAATATTCACTCAATGATTGTGTAAAAACTTTACCTGATTCGTCATCATAACCATATCCTAAATCAATTAGATTTTGCATATATTGTTTACGTGACTGTTTAAATTTTCTTTGAACTGTTCCTTCAAGGTGTTTTACCAATTGGAACACAGTATCAAATAAAAAAGGTTGGTTATTAACCGTGGTATCAATAACATAAAATTTACTCATATAACTTATATATATCAATCATTTATTAATGTTATCATATAATAAATACAAAACAATTTCTTATATATCTATATTTAAGTTTTTTTACTAAAACAATTAATTATTTATTGTTATCACTTAAATTTTAATCCTTTGTAATGGAAACAGCTGATTTCAGATTTCTATCAGTTTGACCACGTATAATATCAAAATATTGAATTAATCTATCAATTACAATATCTGCGATTTTTTCAATCCAATCTTCGGATTTATAATCAGTAACACTTGATACCGAATGAGAACTTTTTAAATTATTTTTTTGAAACTCTTCTTGCAAAAATTGAATTAAATCTTTTTTTAAAGTTTCTTTATGATTAATAATAAAAATTTCACTCAATTCTTCTTTATAACTCACTCTTACAGGAGCTTTACCTTTACCACCACTACCTTTCTCACCTCTACCAGCTTTTCTTTGTGCTGATTTCTTTCTTTTTACCCAATTTGCAATAGCCTTTCTACCACCTTTAGCTCTTAATCTAGCCGCGTATTTCTTACCTAAACATGCACTATAACTACTTCCTTTCTTTGCATCACCGCATTTACCCGCTTTTTTACCAGAAGAATCGTATCTATCCCATCCACCTCCACTACTACTACCTACACCACCTTTACCAAACCATTTACCCAATCCGCTATTTGCATAGACTTCACCAATCAAATCTATCATTTGATTTTCTAATTTTTCTAAGGGATATGACATACTGACTATAAATATTAATATAATATAAATAGATTTGATATTTATTTTAAAGAATATATATGGCAGATCCACTATCTACAAGATTTTCGCAACGTAACCTAGCCAATACCGCATTCGTAGAATCGTTTGTATCAGGTTCTAATATTGTTTATGGAACAAATGCGGCAGGTACAGTAGTGGGATTAACTCAAGTTCCATTTGCAATAAGTTCGGCATTTGCTACATCTGCAAGTTATGCAATTACCGCTTCGCACGCATTAAATGCGGGAACTTTATTAGTAACAGGAAGCCAATATCCTATTACAAGTAGTTGGTCGGTATCATCAAGTTATTCTATATTTTCAGTATTTAGTGATTCTTCTTCATATGCTCTATCTTCAAGTCATGCCGATACGTCCATCAGTTCAAGTTATTCATTAAGTAGTAGTTATGCGGATTCATTGAATTCATTAGGCAATTATGAACTTAATAATTTGACGGCAAGTAATATATTGGTAAAAAAAGATTTGAGGGTAGACGGAAGTATATACGCATCAGTATTCAGTTCAAGTAATATTTACATAACTTCAAGTCATTTGGTTATAACAGACAATATTATTACTTTAAATGCGTTGACGCCTTACGTTCGTTATGCCGGATTTGAAATGTATGACAGTGGTTCTGGAACATTAAGTTCATTGTTATGGGACAGTGAAAACAATTATTTCTTTGTGAGTAGTAGTGATGCCGGATATGCAAGACAAGTCATATTAGGCCCGGATTTAGAAAAATCATTAACTCCTGGTTATATTGCATTAATTAGTAGCAGTAACAGTATTACCTCTAGTATAATGCATCAAGAAGGTAATACCATAATAGTTGACGGTAATATTAGTGCAAGTGTATTTTCTTCCAGTGTAAATCCAGGTGTAGGATTTTATGGAACTGCTAGTTATGCATTTAATGCTGCAAGTGGTCTACCAGCAGGAGGAAATCAAGCATATATTCTTTCTAAAAAAACAAATGCGGATTATGATGCCGAGTGGATTCAAAATCCAAATTTGGTATTTACCTCATCTTATTTTAATAGACCAGTCCCTCCCGATCCAGTATTGACTTCAGAAATAACATGTTCTTCTAATTATGGTTATTGGCACGTTCACACCAATAATGATTTAAATGTATATATCAGTTCGTCTACACAACAAAGTTCATTTACTGTAAGATTAGTTTCATCAGGATCAGTTCCTAATAAAGTAACATTCATGCCATATGAAAGTATAGAATGGGTAGGAACCTCTGGATTTGGAAGTAGTTCAATCGAACAAATTGGAACATTAGAAATGATGTCAGGACAAGAAATATTGTTGACATTCGTATATTATAACGTTCCATCAGCACTTTTCCCAGAAAAGAAATTTGCAGGTATCGTTACAGATTTAAATACACCTGGTTTGGAAAATAAAACAGTGGTATCTAATTTATATGTTATTGGAGAAGGAGATATAGGAATAAATGGAGATCAACTTAACAATCCAAATGCATTTATAGGAACATTATGTGGTGGCGGCATAGGACCAGATGCATCAGGACCAAACAACAAAACGTTCTGGGGATGGGTTCCTATATCTATCGAGGGATTTGGACGAAAATATTTCCCTCTTTATGAGTAACATAATCTAAATTTTAATACATAATTGAAAATACTTATATATTTATAGAATAGTTAAATTATTTTTCTTATGAACATGGAATCATTTGCAGCAAGACCAACAAATAATCAAACTGTCGAAAAAACTCAGACACTATCATTACACAGAACTGTTCAAGGGTTTTATAAAGCATCTATCATGGAACCAGATGCAGACGGTAACATTAGTGAAGCATATTCGACCGGATGGAAACCAAACACCATTTTAAACTGTGGATTAGATAAAATTGCATATATGCCATGGGCACAAACTTTCCAGTTTTGTTTAATCGGTGATTATCCATATACTGATATGGATCCTTTGACTGCTTCTTATTCTGAAAAAATGTTGAAAAGACCAAAGAAAATTCATGCATTTTATTTACCAGGCGAAGGAAATTGCGGTCACAAAATATCAGGCAGTACCGTAAGAATGTTTAGAACATTTGATTTTTATAAAGAAAAAGAAGATGCAAGTTATACCGAAGTGGGATTTAAAGAATCGCCTGCTGCTACTGAATTGTTCAGTAAAATTCGTTTTCTACCAACGATGAGTTTGCATGCTGGTCAATTCATGCGTGTAGCTTACGAACTTCGTGTAAATTTAAACCCAACAACAGGAAGTTCAGGTGGAGTAATACCAAATCCATATCCTATATTTACTGGATGGACATCTGGTTCTCTTGATAGAGAAGCAATACAAAAAGTAGGATTGTGCGGTGTTGATAGTGGCAGTGGTTTGGCTATACCAATTGATGAAGGCGGTTTTTGTAACGAAGCATTTGCACCTGGTGGTTTAAATTTTGGTCCCGGATATGGATTCGTAAATAGATGGTATAATGGTGCAAATGTAAATTATTATCCAACTGCTTCAGGTAATACGTCATCGTATGAACAAAATCCATTTAAAGCAGTCGGTCCTCTCAAAGAATATACTGTTGGTTACCACAACATTTTTCCATTGCTCGATGCCGGTATATCTCAAAGTCTAAGTATAGAAGGAGGAAAATATAGCGGAAGTTTTTGCGTTCCATATGCTGATAAATATCTGCCAAGAAATTATTTTACTACTGACATGATTTATGGTGGAATATTGGCATTAGGCAGTTCTTCTATATATAGAATCGACAATACATATCCTATATGGAACCAAAGCCAACAAACAGTTGATTTTAGTTATAGTGTTGTTTCGACACTGCCGGCGCCGGGAACCGGAATTAATGAAGATTATTTGGCATTTAAAGTCATAAATACGGGAAATATGTTTATTGCTGGTGATTATATATTTCCACATCTAGATAATTTATGGACACCATACTGTAAATTGGGGACTTTAAGTTCTGACGGATCTACCCCAATTTCAGTAAAGCGTTTACACAATACAAATTTACTTACAGATGCATTTTATGATATATCTATGCAAACAAGTGGCAGTTTATCATATGTATATTATCCATCTAAATATGCATCTCCAGGATCAACCGGAACAGCATCTGCATATGAACCATCACAAAGTTATTTTAAGGGAAGAGAATTCTCACAAAATTATGTAGGAAATAAAAAAGTGCCAAACGCTTTTCCATACTGGGATGATTGGAATCCTTATATATCATCAAGTAACTTCCCTGGCACAATTAAACATCTTTCAAATTATTGGGTAAGAGGAACAAATGTATTCTTATCAACTCACACGGGTTCAGCTGTTGCCTTTAATTCATGTGTAGATAGATCGAGTAACACATCAAGTAAAGTAAATTCAGTTGAAGTTCCAACTTTATTAGTTCCATATGTACCAGGCACATATACAAGAGAAAAATATGCTATATTTAATAACTTATTAGGTAATAATGAGGATATTAATTCATCAAGTTATTGGTCAACAAATAATTATCCATTATGGAAGACAATTGGGGTTGGTCCTACTAGTATATTATTGGAACAATCTAAAATGACTGATGCTGCTAAGTATAATGGATATATATATGTAATGAATACACCAAATGAAAAATCAAAAGACTATTCATTGAAAGTTGTATTGAAATATACATGGGGCAGAGCAACCTAATATATGAATTGTTATGTTTCAATTAGTAAACTCGGGATCTAAAGCGAATACTGATAACGCAGATACCGTTCGTGAAGCTTTTCACAAAATAAACAGTAACTTCACGGGCGTATCTGCTAGTTTAGATTTCTTTCAATCATCAAGTCCCACAGCAGGTGCACAAGTTGGTTATGCAATTATAAATCTGAGTGGATCTAGTTATAAGTTTCCTATTTATAATATGTGAGGATATATTATAACAGTCTTCTAAAAAAGATAGTATCAATACCAGTCTCCTATTTTAGAAGATCGTATGGATTGATTAAAAAAGCGAAGGTAAATGATACCGGTTCGTTAGATGTTACATTAAATCAAGTATCATATACTTTAGATCCAAATATAGATCGTTCATTTTCCAATGAACGTATTTCAAACATAAGCTTTGAACAAAGTATAGCTAATGATGCTACACAATATTATTCTATTAAATCAACGGATTTAATTCCGGTTAGTGTAGATACGTCAAAAAATACAGGTTCTCTCAAAAGCGTTGATTATTATTCGGTTCCAACAGATATATCTTATGGAAATATTACTTCTGAACCATCTTTACTAGAATCAGAAATTGATAAATCGTCAATAAATATAAAATTAAAATCTGCGGATTATATATTATCAGAAATAGATAAATCTAATGTATCAGGTGTATTAAAATCAACAGAATTAATCAATCAACCAATAGATACAACTAAAAACATCGTATCATTAAACGATGTGAATTTAAATCTAGCTTCTATCGATTCTGGAAGTAATAATATAAAATTATCAGAAATCATTTTATCAGAATCAGAAGTTGATAAATCAGTTAACAGAAATAATTTAAGCAAAATAATTTTAGAAGAGTCGGAAATTGATAAATCATCAATTAATATAAAATTAAAATCAGTTGATAACATTGAAACAGAGGTTGATAAGTCTACGATTAATATAAAATTATCAAACGTGACTCAATTTGAAACTGAGATTGATAAATCAAATATAAATGAGGTATTATCAAAATTAGAAATAATTGAATCCGAGGTGGATAAATCAATTATAAACGAAAGATTATCTTCTGTAAACAAATTAGAATCCGAAGTTGATAAGTCAAGTACAAACGAAAGATTATCAAAATTAGAAATAATTGAGTCTGAGGTAGATAAATCAAATGTTAATGAAAGATTATCAGAATTAACTCAGTTTGAAACGGAAATTGATAAATCTCTAAACAATCAAACATTAAAATCTGTAGATGAATATTTAACCGAAATTAACAAAACTACAGTTAGTTCGTCTTTAAAAACAGTTGATATATTTTCAACTGAAATAGATAAAGGCGTAAATATTGGTGTACTAAAAGATGTCGAATTGTTATCGTTACCTTTGGACATATCAGATAATAAACCATCTTTAAAAAATATAGATACATTTATATCAGAAATTGATAATGGTGTTAATACAGATTCATTAAAAAATATAGAATTGAATGATTATGTTGTTGATTTGGGTCAAGAACAAATAACATTAAAAGTTGAGAATTTTCAATCGGAAATTGATAAAGCTTCTTCAAATTTAAATCTAAATAAATTAGAATATTTTGATGTAGTTGTAGATAAAATTTCTGAAAAAAATACTTTATCTTCAATTTCAACAAATAACGTGGAAATTGAATTGGTAAATAATACTTCGTCTATAAGCAATCTAAGTTTACTTGATACATATTCAAATAAAGTTACTGTTAATGAAAGATTGAGTAATATTACTATAGATTCATCTTCGATAGAAATTGTTAATAATAACATTACTATTGGAAATCTTACTACTGATTTGTCATCAATAGAGAATGTTAATAATAATATTACAATTGGAACAATCACAACTGATTCTTCATCAATTGAAAATGTAAATAATACCAATAGAATAACAAATATAACCAAAGATTCATCATCTGTTCAAATTGTAAATCAAGATGTAGATATAACAATTGGAAACGAATTGGGCGGTGTATTTAACAATTCCTCGATGTCAATATCATTTGAATTGACTCATCAATTAGGTGAAAGTGATGTATCAAATAATAAAAATTCAATTGGAAATTTTGTAACGGAAAGTTCCGAAGTGTTATCTGAACAAATAAATCAATTTGGGGGATTGTCGCCTGTATCAGATGAATCATCATCCAGAATCAATTTTAATCCGACATCTTTGAAAAATTATGTCAGAGAAATCAATGTAATATTCACATTATCTGGCAGTGTAGTTACTCAAAGCATTATCGATTATACAGATGATTTGCAATTTACAGTAATTAGTAGACATCAATCTGAACGGTATAAAGATAATATGGATTATAACATTCCATATAGAGCTAGTTTCGTCACAAGAAATTGGCCATATTATACTTATGATACCGCAAGCAATTATAACCTACCAAAATTATTTAATGCTTCTGATACTGTATTAAAAGCTTCTAAAGATATATGGATTACCGCTTCATTTGAGAATGGAACCACTATTTTTAACGATCAATGGGGTTTTGCTATCGATTTATAATTAGTATTTGATATTTATACATAATGAGAATTACGGATTTACCAATATTACACACCGCATCATTTGACGATATTATTTATATAATAGATGTAAGTGATACGTCTGATTTTTATACAGGAACAAGTAAACAAATAAGTTTAACAGATTTCTTTAATAGTATAACCGTTCCATCAGCAAGTTACGCATTGACTGCTAGTTATTCTTTAAGTTCCGCGTTTGCCCCTTCTGCGAGTTATTCTATAAGCTCTAGTTACTCAATTACATCAAGTTATACAATATCATCAAGTTATGCTGCAACCGCATCAATCGCTACATCGGCACAAAATGCACAAGATATACTTGTATATGTTAAAAATGATAGCGGTCAAATATTGCCAAAAGGAACAGTTGTAAGAATTACCGGTGTTGACAACGTTTCAAATTTTGGTAAAATAAGTTTAGCAAATTTTACAAATGAAAGTAATTCGGCAAATACACTCGGATTTACAAACGAACAATTTGCAATTGATGCATTTGGTTATGTAATAACGGAAGGATATTTAACAGGCGTTAATACTTCCAATTTTACAAGTGGCGATTTATTATATCTATCAAGCAGCGGAACATATACAAATGTATCGCCTACCGCACCTTTATATGGAGTAAAGTTAGGACAAGCAATAAAAATTGAACCTAATGGAACCATTTATGTAAGAATCGACAATGGTATTGAATTAGGAGAAGCCCATAATGTAATTGATAATACTACAAGTAGTAGTTATGGCGACTTATTGGTCAAAAGTGGTAGTGTGTGGATTAATAGTAAAAACTTGACTGGGAGTTATACTGCAACTGGTTCTTTCAGTGGTCAAACAGGTTCTTTTATATACTTTAATATAAATAATACTGGTTCAGCACCTACAAATCCTACCAATTTTGGTCAACCAGGCGAAATAAGATTCGATAATAATTTTATTTATATATATACTAACAGTAAATGGGTAAGAACCCCAATTGCACAATGGACATCTTAACCTTTTAATAAGGTTTTGATTTTGTTTTCAGATACATTATCCTCTAAAGGAACACCCATCCTCATTTTAAGCATTCTTAAAGCTGTTTTGGGATTCATTTTACCACAATCGAATCCCAAAATACCATATTTACGACAAAAAGATTCCAGTTCATTTATTTCATTTTCGTCATAGTTTATAACCGAAATATTTTCTGGATTATCTTGTTGTTGTTTTCTTTTGAGCATTAACGCAACCGGATCAAAATCTGGGACTTTTGTTGATATCGGTATTTGCATTGATATATGTCCCAACATCCCACTTCCTATTGATGGCCATTCCTCCATATTAACAAACCGAGTTTTCTTTTACTTGAGATTTTGTTTTGCCAAAATAACTGAATGCTAAAGCATTTGTCTTCATTCTACGTTTAATTTGGTCAGGTCCACTTCTTGCATTTGTATGATTCAAATATTCTTTAGATGCACCTTCCCAATCACCATTATTAATCAATGTTACTGTGGCAGGTCCCAAGTCACCTCTATATAACGCATTTATTATAGCATTCTTTATGTATTGAGGCAATCCACTAAATTTACCAATCTTCTTATTTGCCAATCTTTCTTTAACCTTTACATCGACATTAAACAGTCTCTCGATTTGATCATCGGTCAACTTTTGTTTACCTTTCAACACAGCATCATAGTTTACGCTGTTACCAAACAATGATTTGAACAAGTCACGATCTTGTTGTGTATTTGTCAAATAGTGTCCAATACCGATTGTAGGCTTATTTTCGGTGTCTAAATATACAGATTTACGTTTACCTTCCCACTGACCAATATAATCAGATAGTCTTCCACCCAAAAGTTTAACTTCATCGGGTCTCAATGAAGATTTATCGATGTTTTTTGCGACTTTTTGAACTTTTGCGACTTGTTTATTCACAGCTGGTGTAGCAGCTTGACCTTGACCAATTCCCAAAGAACCAAGTGCAAGTGAACCTGCTACTCCAAGTGCTCCTAATGTTTTCTTTAAATCTTCATCCAAATGATTGGATTCAAGCAAATCAAGTATTTTTATTAAAATTCCATCATTATGACTTAATGTGACAGATGATAATCCTTGCAATTTCATTGCAATCACTCTATCAGATGGATTCAAATTGGTAAAATTGTTTCTTTCACCCAATCCTATCAAAATACTCTTCACTGCACTTAATGTGATATAATTTGGGTCAATATTTTGGTTTTCTGCAGCAATTCTTATTGCTTTACTTATATCATCTTTTCTACGGAATTTATCTTTTATTGCCTTCAATATTTCCAAATACTTAATGGTATTTTTTGCATATTGAATATATTTCTTTGTAATTTCCAAATCACTTACTGGATTTTCAGTTGATTCATCTAAATCATCTGGCAATTTAGATCCAGTTGGTTCAAGTGTGTGTTTATCAAAAAATGACCGGCCGCCACCTCCAGATGAAATTATTTGTATATTCTTTTCTTCTATAAATTTTACCAAAGCGTCTTTTATTTTCGTAGAAACTGGAGGAGTGTCTTCGCCTCCTCTTAATGAAAAATTATAATTTTCTAAATTTGATAAACTCATCATTCCATATTGAATAGAACCTTTGATGTATCCTTTTTTGATAGCATTGAGATAAGTTGCATCAGGACCATAACCAATCAAAGATGAATCATTATGTTTAATCCAATCTTCATGCTTTTGATATTTTACAACTTCAACGGTTCCTTTTGGAGTAATCCATATTTTTGTATCAGTTGGCCAAGACATACTTCGTTGTCTTTCAATATCTTGACTTCTTTCTTCCTCACCTTTCCACGAAGATTCTGATATATCTTTTTCTTTCATAAATTGAATGATTGCTAGTTCTATTTTTGAATTTACGGGCGGAATACCTAAAATCGAATTTCCTCTTGGCTCCCAAGAACCGTCTTCCATATTTTGAAAATCATATTTATTTCTGGTATCATCATATACCATTCTTACATACCCGTTTTTGAAAGCTTCTAATTTTGGATTTGACGAGGATGGATATTTTTCTTTCGCCCATTTTTCATGATCATTTACTTTAATAATTTTGCCATCAGTATCAATCCAATATCCATGTTTAATTACGATTGGTTGTTTTTTTTCTTTTGTTTTCTGTCTAGTAAGAATCATTTTCTCCAATTTATCGGTATCTAAGTTTTTTAAATTCATCATATTCAATTTAAAAGATGGATTCATTACAGCTTCTTTAATCTTATCTCTCATCATTCTCGCTAATTTTTTATCATCATAATAACTTTCTTTCTTTAATTCACCTTTTAATTTTGCTAACAATTTTAGTAAAGCCGGTCTTTGATAATCATCCAAAGGTTCATCTGTTGGAATGTGTTTTCCGGTTAGATATAAAATTTCATCCAAGTTACGTCCTTGCGGTCCAAAATGATCCAAATGATGATATACATCATCAAGATATTCACCTGCCAAATTCAATTTAGCCTTTACCCAATCATCCAATTGAGTAGTTGGTTGCAACATACTTTCTAATTCTTTTGCGTCACTATTAAGTTGTTTTAATGCACCCATAGCCATACTACTATTAAACTCTTTAATCAATTTATTTTTTTTACATAATTTTTCATCTGATGCGCCGGCTTCTTTTTCATCACTATAGAACTTCAAATAATCTCTGACAGTAGCCACATAGTCACAAGCATGATTTAATTTTGCTTTAACCCAATCTTCTAAATTATCATTGACGGTAAACATTGACTGTAATTTTTCGCTATAATCTATAATCTTTGTAATATCACTCTGAGCCATTTCAGCGTTTTCTGCGGTCAATTTATTCACATGCGGGTTTTCATGATTGACAGGATGTTTTGGGTCACCCAACCCAGTTGATTGATTATCTAGCCATTGTTTTTGAGTTAATTCTTTCATAGATTTTAATCTTCTTAATTCTCTTGCATATGCAGCTGGAATCATCGGTGTATCTAAATGCGGTATTAAATCGATATTTTTTGTAATGATTGTTGGTATTCCTATTTTGTCATATGGTTTATAATCATTTTGATTGGATGGAAACTCAAATAATGTATTATCATATGTTATATTTAAATATAATAATAATTTGTCAACAATAGATTTTTGAACATTGGCCCTTTCATTCCAGAAAGACACATAATTTTGTCCGTTTACGCTCCATAATCGACCACTGGCAACAAAACTCTTTCTATTTTCATTCTTATTAATTAACTTCTCATTCAACGAATGTAAAACTTCAACCAAATTTTCATGATCGAGTTGAGTTCTCATTTCTACAGGAACAAACTTACTAAAGTCCATTCCATTAACTTTTAGGGTAAAATCTATACCACTAGAGGTAGATGATACATAATTTGTTTTACCCGTTGGAGTTTTGTATACAAAAAATGTAGTTCCCAAATACCATGGATATACTCTATTCTTTAATTTAAGTTTATCAGGAGATTCGTTTAACATAACTGTTATTTACCCATTCTCCAACCGCCACCTTTACTCTTATACCACTTTGCGGCCCAAGCATTAGCATAAGCACTTGGATAAACATCAAATTTGGACCTTGCAGCAGATTTGGCTCTTGACCATAATGATGGATTGGTTGGTTTGGGTTTTCTTTTGCCTTTTTTCTTCTTTTCAGCTAACATTGCTTCCTCGATACTGTTAAACGCAGGTTCTTCTATATCAATATCTACTCCAATATTTTTATCTACAATAGGTGTATTATTTTTGCCTTGTATTTGACCATTTGGAGTTTTTTCAATTTTTCCTTTAATATTATTTCCGGGAGTGCATGTAATATCACTTCCCAATCTTGGCAAATCGTTTATAGGATGATCCGGATCACCAAAGCCAGATGAAGTGCATACCTGACACAATTCTTTTGATAAACCGGCTTTTCTTAGTTTGGTATAATATTCTGGATCTTGTTTCAAATGGTCTATTGCAATTTCAGTTGATATATGTGGATCTGTTGTATGTTCCATTTCAACCGCTTGTCCTAATGATAATTGAATAGCATCTATATCACTTGATGCGGTTGCATCACCTACACCACCTACTAATTTATTATCTTCTTTTAATAGATGTTCATAAAATTCACTATAATTGATATCCCAGTCATTGGATTCAATGTGTGTATCATTATTAGCCATAGCAAATCTTTCTTTCAATTTTGAATATGTTTTTCCGCTGTCATGATCCCAATTTATAGTCCAACGGCGACCTTTCATTCGTGGGTCTCCAATTAAAGGGTCATTTGGCTTTGGTTGTTGTTGTCCAACTAAATCCCAATCACCTTTTAATTTTTGAGGGAATTTATGTGGTTGGGTATCTTTTTTCATGTTTCTTCTTAGCCATTTCTTTAATTATCTCTGCAATAGCTTTTTCTTGAGGAGTTCTCCAATCTGTAGGAGTATCGCTTTGAGATACCACAGGTTCGTTCTGATAAGGATTTTGCGTAGGAATGAAGGGAACTTTAGCTGGTAAATTGTCGTTGTCGTTGATATTTAACATATGTAATTTACTATAATATTTTGGGTCATTCTTTAGATTATTTACCACCAATACTTTTGCCAAATCTTTACGTTTAAATACCATTTTCTTCAATTCGTATTGAAGACCTGTCAATATTTCATCAGGGGTAACATCAAATTTAATTTCTTCTACATCTTTTTCATATTGAGAAGGGTCAACCATTGGTTTATTATCTGAATCTGGTGGTGTTTTGACAGTGATATCACTTTGACTACCAGCTATATTGGGAACATAATTGAAAGAGGATGGATTTTGGGAAACATCTGGAGAACTATATGTTCCCACACTGTTTCCGCTGCCGCCACCTTGAACGTATGACTGTCCAGTCATCATTCTATCGCCCATCTCGTTTTCTTTTATAATTTTAGGCATATATATAAATATAAATCGTTATGAAGTTAATTTGATTATTTTATACTATAGTTTTGATAGGATGATAGTATCCCTCTACGTTTTTATCAAATGTAATATTTTCATATTTCCAATTTATATGTTTCTCGGAATTAGTAAATGGTTTTTGTAATGTATATCCACATTGTTGTAATAAAGTTCCCAATCTAAGTTCGGAAAACATATTATCATACATTCTCGGAGAGGATAATACTTTATTTACAATCGATGATAATACAGATTTAGTAAATAATAATCCAGATGTAGGACCGATTCCACCAATATTAGGTGCCGTTTTCTGAGTATCTGATAATAATTTGTACCAATACCAATTTGGTAATTTGTCATCCGTATAGGTCATATGGCTAAAATTTGATTTGGTATTTAATATATCTCCATAATATTCTTCTAATGAACAATTACAATACGTATCCCATTCAAACACATAATAAACAGGTAAATTTGGATATGTTATATAAAAATCATAAATTAACAAATCGGCTTCTGACCAATATGGTCTATTTATTTTCAAATCTAACTCCGTATTTGATGGATATATCGTTGATTTTTTTACTTCATGAGATCCGTCCAACAAATTACATCCACTAAATCCAATAGGATATATATTCTTCGTAGGATTATGTTGTTTTAAAATAGTATAGTTATTTACAGTTACATCTGATGTGTTGTAATGTAAAAATAATATGGCCGTGCGATTTTTTAATAACATACGTATATATATATAATTTAAACGGGTAGTTTTATAATTTTATACGAATTTCAAAGATGAAAAACCGTAGTTAAGTAAGTTTATAACAGATACATTTATAGAAACAGGAACTTATCACGGAGAAACATCTATCATAGCATCTAATTTAAGCTTTAAACAAATAATAAGCATCGAATTACACCGTGAACTTCATGACCATTTTGAAGTAACAAATTTGCCAGATTAGGCTCTACGAAACTAGGTATTCCTGTTATTAAAAATTTATTCATAATTTATTTGGATGATAAAAATATATATCATCATTTATACATATATCATCGGATTTCCAACTTATATACTTTTCTATATCAATTCTGCCAATCTTAAGTGTAGTAAATTGATTTACCAAAGTTCCGCCCCTTATTTCAGATAACATGTTATTATAATAATGTTTATTTCTTATAACTTCTTCGGCACATTGTTTTAGAATGTGATTTTTAAAATATATGCAAGTCGATTGACCGTATGAATGCAATTCTTTGAATATAATATTATTTTCATTTAATTTTCTATAATGTTCTACCCATTTCCAATTTTCTAAAGCGGGTGATCTTATATTATTTCCAAAAAAATCAACATCAGTATTAAAAAACGACTCTATAGAAGTATTACATGCGGTGTCATATTCATATAAAAAATATTCATCATAATCAGATTTTTGAAAATATCCATCGTAAATAAATAAATCTGGATCAAACCAGTCTGTGTGATAATAATAAGAATATAATTGTAATTCTTTATTACATGGATATTTTTCTTTATTTACAACCAAAGAATTATCCATAAGTTCATAACCATAAAATCCAATCGGAACAACATCCCATGAAGGATTTAATTTTTTTAAATTATCAAATCTATCGACAATCCAATCGGTAACATAATGGTGACTAAATAATAAAAGTTTTTTCATAATATGTAATTCATTAGATTTAAAAATCTATGTTTGTTATTATGATTTACATATAAAAAATAATCTCTAATTTTCATTGAATTTTTTCTTTGAAATTCAAATAATTCTTCTTTATTATCAATCAATTCTTTGAATTTTTCTTTATTTGTAATGAATCCTTTTCTAAGTTTGAACGTTTTTGTATTCAAAAAATTATAATTTATTACGTGGTCATATATGCCTTTTAACGGTACAAATTTTACCAAATCTGGATCTAAATATTCTTTGAATACTGGTATTTCGCTACATATAACTAATTTTCCGCAACTCATACCTTCCCATAAATAATGTCCCCAAGCTTCATATAAACTACAACAAATGTGAACATTATAAGAATTTAAATATGTAACAATTTGATTTTCAGTATATAAATTAGAAAAAGATTCTAATATCTTAATCTCACGGAATAATTGGGTCAATTCATGATTCTTTTGTATAGATTTTCCTCTAAAATGTAAAATTTTGTTTTCGTTTGTCGGAAAAAAATATTTATCCAAACTAAAAAAACCAATCACGTTTACATTTTTAGAATATACATCAAATAAAGTTTTTGCATACTTAGATTTTACTAATATATGATCAAAACAATTTAAATATTGTAATTCTGTTATATGCATCCATTCTTCATTTGGAATTAAAATATTTATTTTACAATGTTCCACTAACTTTATATCATAGTTCTGAATATGGATACCTACATCTCCTTTTCTTATATTTTCTTTGATTAGATTAATATCATAGATTTTTAAATCGTGATTTTGTAACAGAGAAGATATTAATATACTGTCACTATTTAAACCTACACCATTATTTGGAACATATATATTGATTCGACGTTTTTGACTCATTTTTTTTATTTATAGAACTATTAAGTATACATTTTTCTTTTGTAAAATAAACATTTAATTTATTATATATAGTTCTCATTTTTACATCTAGAGTAAATATAATTAAATAGCTTATTTTTATTATATTTTCGTAATATTTATGATGAATTAAACTATCAAATATATTATTTTTATCATCTCTACCCAAACAATCGTTTTTAGAAAGAAAATCTGCTAAAAATTCATGTAGACAATAACAATTAATATTTATAATTTTAGCAATAATTACAAATATATAATTTTATTATTAAATCAAACAAAATTAGGCATTTGTCCCATTGAATGTTCGTATAAAGAACTATTGGTATTTAATACTTTTTGTATGTTTAATTTTTTAAGCAATGATTTTTCTAACCAATCTCTATTTTCAACCAATTTTTCTCTTGTTAAATAATCTGTATATACGAATGATTGATAATTGCCTGGGATACCTTTGTAATATTCAAATTGTGTAAAATTGTCTACTTCTATAGAATATAAATTATCTCCATTTATTGTATATTTCCAAATTCCATCTTTTATCATTACAGAATCATCATAATATTTACTTCCTGGTATTACTGTAATAATAGTTACATCAAACTCTTCTGGTTTAACTGAAAATAGCCAATCGTATGTTTCTTTTATAGTCTGTTCACTTTCACCGGGATGGCCAATGCTCATCAGTGCTTTAACTCCAATACCATATTTTCTTGCAATTTCTATACATTTTGTGTTTTCTGCCTTAGTAGCTTTCTTATTGATATTTTTCAAAATTACATCACTACCAGATTCAAATCCTACAAGTAGTTTCTTAAATCCAGCTTTAGCCATTAATTCCGCTTGTGTTTCATTAAATAATTCTGATTTAATACATCCCCTAAACAAAAATTCAACATTATGTTGTTTTTGATATTCTATAAGTTTTCTTAATAACTCATAAATTGAAGTTCCTACATTTAATTCATCATCATAAAACATGAATGCTTTTACACAATATTCTTTATATAAATTATCTATTTCTTGAATTATGTTATCTACGGTTCTAGTTCTTATTTTTCTAAATGTTGGACTATTTCTACCACTACAAAATCCACAATTAAATGGACATCCTAATTGTCCAATTAAACTTAATCCTTTTTGGTTATTAATAGTGAATTTGTAACTATCTACATCGATTAATTCTCTTGCTGGAAATGGTAAATTATTAAAAACTTCGTCGGACAAAAATAAATCAGATTTTACATCATCCGCATCTACATATTTATGTCCTTCAATTGATTTGAATACAGCTAATTCTCCGTCTCCACATACTATTCTATCAAATTCGGTGATTATTTTATTCATCGCATTGGTTGCCCGACCAATATAATTTTTACTTTTTTCTTTTTTATACGCAGAATTTATTAAAGTTACATGAGGTCCACCTAAAATAACTGGTATATTGTATTTTTTAATTATTCTATTAATTAGAATAACATTCGGCAATTGGGGAGTAGTAGATGTTATGCCAAATATGTTTATATCATTTTTATTTATATAATTTTCCAGTGTATCAAGATAAAATTTATCTCCTGACAAATCTAATACATCAACAATATATTTTTGTTTTAAAACAGCAGCAATTTTTAAAATCCCCAGAGACATAAAAACTTTTTCATCCAATAAAAATGGAGATGGAGGTATTATTAAGCAAATTTTTATTTTATTCATAAAGAAACCCATTTTTCTTTTTCTCTTAAACCAATCCTACAATAATTACATGCGTTTAACATAAAATCATTGTTAATAAAAGTTTTTAATTTTTCTTCTAAATCTGAATCTAATAAATTTACTTGATTATTATCTAAACTTACTTCGTGTTTTATATTTAAATGGTTTAATAAATGAAAAATCTTTATAGATTGAGCACATTTATAATATTTTCCTTTATATAAAAAATTACATGCAAATTTACAATCACAATTTTTCCAACTTTTATATGCATCTTCATCTGATAATTTGGGATTGGATTCATCAAAAACTTTTCTAAATTCATTTGTAATTCTCAATATAAATTTAGTATTAGAATACTGATGTTTATTATTTTCTATCCAATCTAAAATATCTTGTTTATGTTTGTGTTCATATACACTTACAACTATTAAATCAAATAAATTAATCAAATGTTGATATTTTTTTAATAGTATTCCATTAGTATTTATTCCTAATTTATCACATATTTTTGTATCTCTTATAAAATTAACATAATCAATTAATTTATCTCCCAATAAAAAAGGCTCCCCTCCCATTAAATAAAATTCTTCTATATGTAAACTTTTCGATAAAATGATTAAATCCTGTTTAAATTCTTCAAATGAATATGTATTCTTTTTATAAATATCAGCGAAATGCCCACAATTTTTACATCTTAAATTACAAACATCAACAACATCGCATTCTATTCTAGATATATATATCATATATGATATATAGAATTAGTATGAATAATTTATTTAAAAAAATATTTGTTCTCAATTTGAAAGAAAGAACGGATAGATGGGATCAAATATATAATCATCTACATGAAATAGGATTGGATGAATTTGAAAGAGTAGAAGGTACTCGTTTATTTTTTGAATCTACTATTTCACAACGTCTTTTGTCAAGAATATCTGTAACACATAGTCATCTCAAAATATTTAGAAAAATAACATCAGATTATACTTTGGTTTTAGAAGATGATTGTCAGTTTTTCAATAATATGGAAGAAATTTTATTTAAAAAAAGCACACAAGAATTTATTCATTCAAATGAATGGGAAATGTTACTATTGGGTGCAAATAAAAGAATATATAGAGACCATGATTCTAAAGTTTATCATACTAAAGTTAAACAAGTAAGTGAACATGTATTTGAAATGGAAGAATGTGGAACCGCACATGCAGTTTTGTATAAAAAATCTTATATTGATAAAGTTTTAAGTTTATTTCCAAATGATGAAGAATACTTTAAAAAAGCATTCACTATGGAAGAACATTGGTATGTGTGGGACTATTTTATGAGTTATTTTCCCCAACATTATAATACAAAAATACATTGTATTTATCCTTTAATCGCAGGTCAAAGACAATCATTTAGCAATGTTCAAAACGAATTTGTAAATTATAATAAACAATTGCAAAATTCTTGGATTGAAAAATATCCATTTGAATTATCCGATTATTAATCTATAATTTTTTTATTTTATACATTTTTACTAAATTAGGATATTCACATTCTTTATATACGCAATCTTTTTTATTTTTTAAAAATTCGTCAACTGCTATTTTTACACCAGGAAGAGATTCATGATTATAATCATCAATTAAAATAATACCGCCTGGCATTACATTATTATAAATTAAATTTAGAGAATCTTTAATACTTTCATAAAAATCTCCGTCTAAAAATGCAAAACTGATTTTTTCAGGAATATCATCTTTTGTTAGATTATTAAACCAAGCTTTTTTAATAATTGGCAGTTTTATATTATTATTTTTAAAATTATTTATTAAATCTATTTCATTTAACTTTAAAACACCTTTGACAAAAAACATATCATTTCCATCATTTACATGTTTATCTGGCAGTCCTTCAAAACTATCATAAACATATAATTGTTTATTTTCATTCATATAACTTATTACCATAGATGTACCACCATAGAAACATCCCATTTCAACCATATCGCCATCAATATTTAATGTTTCTGTTAAAGAATGTAATATATGTGTGTATTTATAAACACAACACATTCCTCTATTATTTTTCATTAAATCGTAAACTTTATCTTTCATGTAAATTATAATTTAGTAATTGAATATCATTTATATTCCACAAACCTAATGACTTATCACAATAAATATTATCGTTTTCTGTACATTCTTCGTTTATTATTTGTATAGGATTTGGAAAATAAAATGGAGATTTTCTAAAATTAAGAGGTCGCCATTGGCCGGTTTCTATATCTACATTTTTTTCACGTTCTGTAAACGTAGTTGTCATAAAATATTTGGATTGACTATTATATATATTTATAATACTTTTATAAATATTTTCAAATGAGAAATGAACCAAACAATCCCGACAAAAAATTAAATCTACCTTTGGCAAACTATCTTCAACTAAATTGAGTTTTTTAAACGATATATTATTTGATTCATAATTTTTAATATTTAATTTTACCAATTCTCCAACAATATCCGCTCCAATATAATTTATACCATTTAAATTTACTTTATTCATCCAATAAAAGTCACCACATGGGATATCTAATATTGTTGAAATTTTATATTGTTTTAATATATTTGGGATGGAATTTATAATTTTTTTTGTTTGATATAAATTAGATCCCGTTCCAGAAATAGAGTCTATATCTCCCCAATAATTTTCATTATAAATTTTAGTAAAAATTTCTTCCATAATATTACCACCAACTTAATGTCCAATGATGAACCGAATATGAATTAGGAGATGTCTCTTTAAAATTTTCATGTCGTCTTTCTAATTCATTCCATCCATATGGATGGAAATATTCACTATCAAAGAATTTATACCCTTCTTTATCCAAATATTCATTACATATTTTATTAAAAAATTGCGGACCAGTTATTCTCCATAATTCATTACTAACATTTCCATTTGAATCAATATTTAATTCAATATTTTTTATCATCTTTTTTATATAATATTTGATTAAATCATTATCAGGCTCCGATCCGATTAATCCAATCGCAACTTCTGGATGCGGTCTTTGTCTACCAGCAAACAATTTATAATTTAAAAATTCGTCTGGCATTCTTTTGAGTGGTTCTGTATCAGTATCAACGTATAAACCCCCATACTTTTCCAATACTTTGAATCTAAGTAAATCTGCTCTGAATGCCATTTTGCATTCACTATAATAATACTTTGAGATTGATTCGTCAATTATTTTAGTAGATTTAACGAGTTTGTCATCCCATAATATATAATTATAATCAGGATATAATAATTTCCATTTATCTAAAAATTCTTTAAATTCCTTTGGAAATTCATTATTACCAACCCATATATGATGTATTATTTTAGGTATCATAAAATTACTTAACAGGATGGTAAAAATAAGGAATGGTTTTATTTAAAGTAATATCATTATTTGTCCAACTTATATATCTAGAAATGTTGTCTCTTCCTTTTTTTAATGTTGTAAATTGATTAATAAGAGTTCCACCACGTACTTCACAAAACATATTATTATATAAGTTTTTATTTATAATAATTTCATCTGCACATTTTTTTAAAATATCATTATTTACGTAGATGCACGTAGATTGACCAAATGAATATAATTGTTTAAAATGAGATTGAAAATTATTGTGTTTTCTATATAATTTTATCCATTCCCACGTTTCCTCGGCGGGAGTTTTAATATTATTTCCAAAAGAATCAATATTAGTATTGAAAAAATTATCAATATTTACATTGCATATTGTATCATATTCATACAGAAAATAAGCATCATAATTCGGGCATTGTCTATAACCATCATATAAAAATAAATCACATTCAAACCAATCTAAACTATTATTTGGAACATAATATTGTATATCTTTATTAGATGGATAGATGTCTTTTTTAATGTATATAGAATCTTTTAATAAATTATATCCTTCAAATCCAATAGATACAATATCCCAAGTAGGATTTAATTTTTTAAGATTATTAAATCTATCAATTATTTCATCATTAAAATAATGATGACTAAATATTATAAGTTTATCACTCACGACAACCAACCTTCACATTTCCATTTATTAAACAATTCGAGTTGATATCCTTCATAAAAACAAATTTCTTCACCGTTTTTTCTTCTATACCAAACATGAAAATAGTCAAAATTATTAAATTTATGTAATAATTCAATTGGAGTAGTTATTGATAATAAAATGGATCTTAATGGTGCATCTCCCCATCTTTTTTTATAAATATTACCCGATTTGTTAATATCATATGAAATTTTTTTTATCAACTCATTGTTTAAATAATATTTCAAATTTATAATTTCAAAATTATTATATATTTGTCTCAGATTATACTTTCCATCTTCAAAAAATTTGTAAGTGAATTCAGTTTTTAATTTGTTTTCTATTATATAACTTAAAAAAAATTCATCTATATTTTTTACCACAGGCTCCCATTCTGGGATTTCTGCAATATATCCATATACTTTATTATTATTGTTTAAATATTCAAATAAATTATATTGAATTTTACTTTCGATATACGAGTCGGTATCTAGTCGCATAAACCAATCATATTCTTTAATATAATTAAATATCTCGGAGAAGAAAAATTGGCACATATGTCTATAACCAATTGAATAATCACATTTATCTTCAAACACAATTTCATTTATATTGATTTTAAAATGTTCAGATTGATTGAGTTCAATAATTTTACATTTTAAATTTTTATAATGCGACTCAAAAAAAATTATATTTTCTTTAGAAAAATCAGATTCTACAAACAAGATGACATCGCTCAATTCTATAAACTTATAATTTTTATATAATAAATTTAAAGATTTTTTTAAATTATCTATAGTTGTTTGGTCTGATTTGCTTAGATAACATATAACAGATTTCATTTTATAGTTTTGATTTTAATAATTTTATTCGTTCTACAACATTATAATTTTCACCTCCAGCACAATGATAAATAAAAATTTCTTCTTTTTTATAATTAAATTGTTCCGTGGCGTTTATATCTATCATATCGATTTTTTTAACTTTATCAACAAACTCTATATTATTTTTTAATTCAACTATCATTTTATATTGATCTACCCACGGATGAGTATATGATATATTATCAGATAAAAATCGATCTAACATTTTGTTACTAATTTCATCATTCTTTAATAAGAATACACCGTTTTCAATATAAGAATTGTCTTCAGTATACCAATTCGGAATTACATAATTATTTCCTATAATCAAAGAATAATTATCATCAATTAATTGACGTATATCTTTTTTTGTATTTATAAATAAACAATCAATATCTATCCACACTATCCATTCATATTTATTTATTATTTGTTTTATAATAAAATATTTATTCCATCCCCAGTGTATATTGGAATTTAAATTTTTAGTAGATATATGTAAATCTATTGAATGAATATTACAATATTCCAAAAAGTTAGGTATAGTAATCTTTGCAATTTCACTGTAGTTTTTATCATATCCAGTTATAATGCATATATTTTTCATACAACATATTAATATTTTCTTTTTCAGAACCAAATAGATTAATTATATATGTAGGCGACTCTTTAGTTATATTCTCTCCAAAAAATAATTTTGCCAAATACATTTCATCATCTTCATTTAAGTTTTCTATACTCAGTTTTCCATTTAAATTATATATATTATTGAAATATAAATGCATATTTAATATGGCAATCATATCTCCATGGTGACAATATGGATGATAATTTTTATACGGAAATTGAAAAATAATATCAGCCGATTTTTTTATTTTATAATGATAATCTAATGTATTCATCTAAGGTTTAAATATTATCCAAGATTTCCAATATTCTTCAGGACTACCTTTTTTTGTTATATGAAATCGGTCATATAAATCATTTTCTTTTAAGAATTCATTTACAGCTTCAATTACACCAAACCGAGTTTTAGAAATTTCTATATAATATTCACAATAATCATGACCAGCAAATATACCGCCAGATTTTACTTTTGGATACCATGCATTCAAATCATTTTTCACAGATTCATAAGTATGGTCAGCATCTATATATACCAAATCAAATGTATCATCGTCAAACATAATCGAAGCTTGCATCGATGACATTTTTAATATTTTACTTTGAGTAAATTTTTGTCTAAATTCTTTTTCGAATTGTTGTATTTCTGTTATGGAATAATTTAAATCGTTTTGATTGTTGTGAGTATATGAATCCCACAAATCAACAGCAACTGATAATTTTGGATTATTTTTAACTAAAAGTGAGAAAAATTCACCATCTTTTACACCGACCTCACAAATAGAATGTGTATGAGTAACATAATCCGCAATAGATTCTCTATTTATAAAATTCATAATATTTATTTAAATTAAAACTTTGATTACATTCAAAAATCTTTTTTTATTTTTTTCATTTACATCTAAAAAATAATTTCTTATATTATCTCTATTTGATATTTGAAATTGAAAAAGTTCTTCTTTATTATCCATTAATTTCTCAAATGATATACGATCAACAAAATATCCTTTTCTGAATTTATATTTATCGGTATTCAAAAATTCAAAACTTTTTGTATATTGACATATATTTTCCGTGGGAACAAATTTGACCAAATCAGGATTTAAATACTCTTTGAATACAGGTATTTCACTACAAATTACTAATTTACCACAACTTAATGCCTCCCATAAATAATGACCCCAAGCTTCATATAAACTACAACATATATGAATGTCATGGTTATTTAATTCGTATATAATTTCATTTTCAGTCAAATATTTGTAGTTTGAATCTATTATATTAACATATTTTTTATAATCCCAGACCAATTCATGATTTTTTTGTATAGATTTACCTTTTAAATGTAATATTTGATTAGTATGTTGTGGGAAAAAATATCTATCCAAACTAAAAAAACCAGTATTGATTGTGTTTTTATTATAATTTGATAATAATTTTTTTGCATATTCGGATTTTACAATCAAACAATCAAATTTATCTAACAAACAAATTTCATATTCCGTCAACCATTCTTCATTTATTATGAATATATTTTTATTATTATTTTCTAATTGATCAGATTGTATATTTTGAATGAAAATTCCAATATCACTTTTTCTATAATTGTTTTGTTTTGAAATATCATACAGTATAATATCATTTTCATTTAATAATGATTTTATAAGAATTGCATCATTTACAACTCCTACACAATTATTCCAATAATATAAATTAATTTTCATATATCTAACGACTCTAATCCACCGTTACGAATTATACAATATGATTCAGCGGTTATAGTTCCGTCTGGTTTTTTATCATTGATAATTACTCTAGATCCTCTTCCTATTCCCATAATTAGTATATCGTATGTAATTCCAAGTTCCATTAATTGTTTCTCAGTTATTCCTCTTTGAGACTCTCTTCTTCCTGTTGTTAATATCAATTTATAATTTTTTAAATTCCATTCTTTTATTTTTTCCAAAACACCAGGCAATATTTCTGCTTTAAAATCGGGTTTCGAAGTTTCAATTGGTGAACAATGTTTTATAAGAGTTCCATCTATATCACAAAAAATTGTTTTGGAATTATCCATAATTTAATATATTTTTTATTCTAGTTTTCATTTTTAATTTTACATCATTATCTATATTTGGCAATTTATTTTTAATTTCGTTTTTAAAAATGTCAGTATTCAATATATAATGTCCACATATTTGTATTAATTTATGTTTATTTTTGACATTAAAATCATTACTGGCCCATTTTTTCCACTGATTGCTATCATAACAAATATTATAATATAAATTCAATAATTTATCATCATCTATGATATCTAAATAACAATTAGTTTCTATCAATCCAAATTCAGGAGCAATATTTATCGAATCCAATCCACAATTGAATTTTTTATGTATCAAATTTGATGACAAATAATCTCCGTTATGTTCTTTGGATAAGTATTTATATTTTGATACCATTCCACAAAAATTTTTTAATTTTGTTTTATCGTATATTCCCGTATTTTTATTCTCTTTTAGAGAAGTTCCACTTTGTATTACTATATATTTAATTGGATATTGTTTAAGTTTTTGTATAAGATACTCGACTTCTTTTACATCAAACTCTCTAATACTTTGTTCTGTAGCAATTTCGAATTCTCCGATGTAATTATTAGCAAGACATAATTCAATTAATTCTTTGGTTTTTTGCAGTCCTTTTTCTAAATCATAATATTGCTTCCATGGATCAATATGTAATAAATCATAATATTTACAATCATCGATAAAAGATATAATACCATCATCTAATTTTTTGCCTTGGGCCGGACCACCATGATCTCTCTGAAGAATAATATTTTTTGTTTTTGAATGAACATATTCATTTAATTGTTGTGAAGTAAATCCAATATATCCCCCATCGTAATCAACTTGTCTACGACTAGGTATTAACCCAAGTGATATATTGTGTTCATTTGAATACTCAATAGTTGCATCGATTGTATTACGACTTACACAACCAATGTATAATTTAGATACATTCGTCATTTATAGTTGTATTTAAATTTAGTAATCCATAATAATATAAGAAATAATTAAATGGATAATGATGTAACGGTGACATATTAATCCATATTAAAGATTTAATTATATTAACTTTTTTAACATCGAATTCATTATCCAATAAAAATTTTGTAAATATTTTTTCAAATTCAACATGAGATGATTTTCTCAAAATATCTATTTCAACATTTTTAATTCCATTTATTTCATTTTCTTTATAATTAAATAAATTTTTTGATATTAAACTATGATTTAATGTTAATGAATGAGCTAATTTTCCTAAATCATAATAAACATCGCCGCCGTCAATTTCTCCACAGAAATCTTGTCTCCAATCAATAAACTTTACATTTTTGTCAGTGGTGATAATGATATTATCCAATACACAGTCTCCGTGAAAATGATATTTTTTACTGGTGGTAATTAAACTTTCTGGAATTTGTTCTAATAGAGTGGAAAGTTTTGGAACATCAATACCATTAATTATTACATTTTTATCTTCAATTTTATTGGCGTTCAAAAATTGACTTGCTCTTTCTTGTGTTTTAGTGAAGTAAAACTTTTTAGTTTTCTCTATAAAATCTTGATCGTCATTTATTAAAGTCCAATAATTTTTTAAATTTTCTAATAGATCTTTAAATTCGTCGGTGTATATAATATAAGAAGCTTCTTTACCTTCAATATATTCATATTTGTAGAAATTCTCAGTATAACCTGACATTTTTGGTCCAATCGATTTTAAATATTGTAATCTATCTACTCTATTTGATACCATTTTTTTATTGTAAAAAAATTTAATAACAGAGTTATTTAATATAAAAATAGATTCGTCATCTTTATCAAGAATATGGAATTTATCGGAAATATTTTCTCTAGCATGATTTAATGATGAAATATTTCCAATATCTAACCAAGACTTGTCTAAAATAAATAATGGTTCAAATTTATGTCCAAGTTCTATCATTTTATTTATTACATGACAGTCTGATAATGATTGGTCTTCTACAAAATTATTCAATAAATCTTCTGTAATATTCCAGAATAAATCATAATCTTTTATTTTAGATATACCAACATGTGCATGTGTATTTTCATTACTTCCTTTTTCATCAATACACATAATGCGGGGCAATCCATTTACTATTTTATGTGTTCTATAATGTTCACTATGAGTAGTATATGATGATATACACCAATTTACATCTTCTTTTGGTGTAAATATAGGAGGACTAGATAATATTGTATCACATGCATGAAATATGAACGGTCTTTGTAAACTATTCCTTGCACAATACATTGAATAAATAAGACTAGACCCATTACCTTCAAATTTATCTACATCACAAAATGTAAATGATTTTTCTGGATATGCTAATTTAAGATATTGTTTTACATGATCGCCATAATATCCAGTGGTAATAACGAATTCTGTATCATTAGGATAAGATTCAATTATATATGAAATTGCAGGTTTTTTACCTACTCTTACTAAACTTTTATTAGTATATTTTGTTAAATTACTAAGACGATTTCCAGTTCCACTTGTTGTAATTAATACTGTGTTATTTTCTTCCATAGTTGTCCTCAATTCTTACAATATCATCTTCTCCAAAATAATCTCCTAATTGAACTTCAATAAATACTAAGTCTTCATCACCAGTGTTTTTAATTTGATGTTTTGCTTCTACAGGTATACGTAATATATCTTTTGGTTTAACACTTGTTATATTTTCATTTAATTTTAATTTGCCTGTTCCTTTTATGACTATCCACACTTCTTCTCTTTTAAAATGATATTGATAACTAGGAGCTTGTCCCGGTTTAATTGTTATTTGTTTTACTTTACAATTTGAATTTTCCAATAGATTTTCAAATTGTCCCCATGGTCTTGATTCTGTGTAGTTCATAACTTTAGTATTATATATGACATCAATCATAAAAATTTTAATTTTAAATTATTTACTCAATTTATGTGTTTTTCATTTGTTTATACCAAGACTGTTCATCATCATATACATTATCTGGAATTATATCCATATCATGAGTATTTGTAATTCCAGATCTATATAAAGGATAACTCCTTTTAATTAAAAGTGTCAATCCTAGTCTAATATTGGGGCCGTCACCATATGGTAAATTAATAATATCAAATGTTCCATCATTATATTTAGTATATAAATCTAATACAAATTTTCTACATCCGGTATGAGAGTAGGTATCATGAAATGCGATTGTTCCTTCTTCTGATAAAAAAGGATACATTTAAAAAGTCTGCGGTTACTCCTTTATATGAATGACATCCATCAAAAAACTCAAAATCAATTTGATTTGATTTTAAATGGTGTTCTATATGTAATTTTCTTAGAAAATTTTCTTTTAAAGAAATACAAAACGTTTTTGGAAAATTCATAAATAAATTAATTTACTAAGAACAACTATAATAATATATATTTCAAATTAATTCTTTTGTATATATATTGTAGTTATGTACTCATCATTAGATAAAGCTTGTAATATTTTAAATCAAAATTATAGTCATGTTCTTGAATTCGGAGTTTATAAAGGAGGCACTATTCGATTTTTAAGAAAAAAACTGTCGGAAAAATATAAAATTTTTGGATTTGATAGTTTTATTGGCTTACCTGAAGATTGGACTGGTACTCCATGTATCAAAGGTGAATTTAACGCAGATGGAATTATTCCGTACATTGAAAATGTTTCTTTTTTCAAAGGTTGGTTTAATGAAACTTTACCTCAATATTTAAATATTGCAGAACCAATTGCATTATTACATATTGATTGTGATTTATATAGTTCTACAAAAACTATATTGTATTCTTTAAAAAATTACATTAACCCAGGTACAGTTATTGTATTTGATGAATGGTATTATAATTTCAAAGATATAAATGAAAATAGACAACATGAACAAAAAGCATTTTTAGAATGGTCAATCGAATATAATATAAATTATAGATTACTAGAAGAAATTGAAATAGAAAAAAGAATTATAATTATAAATTAAATAAATTTATTTTTTAATAATTCTTCGAGTCTTTCTAAATTTATTTTCCACGGTTGATTTAAAATGTCTATTGATTTATTATATAATTCATGACAAGTATCAATTTCTCCTAAATTTATACATTCAACTTTTGATGCCACACATGTACTATCGAAACAAGGATGATATGTAGGTGGATCTAAGCTATATATTTTCTTTCTATTTTTTATATAGCTATTAATTAAAAAAAGATTTACAATTCCAGCACCACCTTCAAATATAATTGTATCAAAATAATTTAAAATAATAGATTTTTCAAAAAAATTATATTTAGAAAAAGAATCGATTACGAAAAAATTATATTTTTTAAATAATTTCTCAACATCTATCTTATTAGTCAAAATTCTCTCCCATCCAGTTTGACCATCGGATCTACCTATAAAAACTTTATTTCGAAAAAAAGCATTGCTACACAACTCCATAGCTGAATTTTTTGAGTTTGTATTTTTATCACGATCTGAAAATTGATAATTGTTTATACTATAAAATAATCTTTTAACTAAAAAAGATTTATTATGAAACAAAGTTTTAATTTCGTTTTCCGAATAGAAGAAAAAATTATAGTCTGTTAAAGCTTGCATAATTTCTACACAATAACTTTTAAAACTCGTATTTAATATTTTAATTCCTCTTGGATAATCATTTATTCTAGAAATTAAAGATAACATTGAAGCAAAAAAAATATTTTGATCAAAGTCATTTATTAAAAATATTTCCTCAATTGTTTCATAATGTTCTGGAATAGTTGTGTAAACATATCCAGGTTTAACAATTTTTTCATCTATAACTTTTCTGTATGAATAAAGTTTATCAAAATTTTTACTATCCAATTTTAAATTCAAAATTTTTAAATTTTCATCATAGAAAAAAGTTATAATGCAATTTTCAATTTTATTTAACATTTATTAACCTTTCCCGTTCTCCTTGCCAGAATTTATTATATAAATCACAAACCTGTGAAAAATTACTGCCTTGTATATAATTCGATCTAATACACACCGCGGAATAATATGCGCCAAATGGTATAGGCATTAAATTGAGTTTTTTTTCTTTAATGTGACCTACAATTATATTTTCAGGTGTGATTAAAGCATCTCTCAAATAGATTTTATTATCATACAAATTATAAATTTTTAACATATTTTCTAATATTTGTATTGTAAAATTTTCTGCAAAAGTTTTTATACTAATCGAAGATCCAAAAAATGTTGTATCACAAATTTTAGGATATCCATACAGCATCGATATATCATGTACAAATAAAGTTTTTGTTAATCTATACGGAATAGACCAATTAGCATTATTTTTTAATTCTAAAAAAGAATTTTCCCAATTAAATGGATGTTTAAAAACTACACCCCGATTGTTTTCAATATCTAAAAATAAATCCGGTCTTAATTTAAAAACTAAATCGTAATTTATATTATTTTCAATCTCATACTTATTTACTAACTTTACCCCTTCTTCAAAACTGTGATATTGGTATAATCTATGAAAATCATTATTATATATTTCATTTGTACACCAAGCAACAAATTTATTATCTTTATATTTCTCTAGTTTAGAATTAATACAGTCGTAATTCGTTTCTATAACAATTTTTTTTGGTTTTAAAATATCATTAATATCATCAATATTTTTTTGAGTTAATAAATTTTGTGAAAATTTAGTTTTATCAAAATTAAGATCACATGTTTTTTCATGAGTATGTACAAAAAAATCAGCATTGACTTCTATTTCCGAATCGTGATAATTAAAATATTTAGAAAAAATTTCCAAACATACTTCACTATACTTACGATACCGAGATGATATTACTACAGCTATTTTAATTTTTCTTTTCATACCAATTTCTTTCAATGTTATATACATCTTCCTTTTTAATATTTAAATCGTGATTTTCATAAATTATACCGGCCTTATACAAGGGATACGACCTTTTAACAAGTATTGTTAAACCATAACGTTCTCGACCGCCTCCAAACGGTAAATTTATTACATCAAATGTACCGTCATTATATTTTGTATACAAATCTATTACAAATAATCGACATCCTGTATGAGAGTATGTATCGTGAAAAGCAATTATACCAGTTTCTGATAGTAGAGGATAAACTTTTAAAAAATCATTTGTAATACCATTATATGAATGACAACCATCGATAAATGCAAAATCAATACTTCCAGATGTATCTGTTTTTAAAAGTTCAGAAAAAGAATCGAGAAATGTATTTGTTTTTGTTATTTTAAATAAAGAAGAATTATATTTACTTTTTAGTAAATTTTCAATATTTTCCTTATTTAATCCCATATCGCCGTAAGCACCAATGGGTTCAAAATAATCATAACCATATACACATCCATTGGTAAATTTAGCAGCTTCACACAATTTAAGAGTAGTGTTACCATGTTGAACTCCAATCTCTACAATAGTTTTTGCATTACAAAAACAACATAATGATTTTAAATAATCTGCGTAAAAATAAATTGTGTCTATTACTGGTAACATATTAATTCATGAAATTGCTAAATTTCTATAAGGTGTAACATTTCCCCATTTTATAGGATATTTATCAAAATTTGGGTGTCTTAATACTTCTAAAAATGATTGATATTCATCATGATTTTCTTTATATACCATTGCATCAGTAAAAAATGTAGATTCATACCAGGGATAAATTAAATAAGGAGCAGGTGTAAATCCATATTCATTTGCGAGTTCAACAAATTTCGGTAAATCTTTATAATTTTTTTGTTGAAGAATAAAAGACATCTCCACATAAAATGTATAATTATTTTTATTTATTTCTTCGTTCAAATGTTTTGTATTTTTATTTAACAATTCCCAATCCCCTCCAACACGAACTTTATCATAAACTTCTTTAGTCGCAGCATCAAATGAAATTAAAATATGCGTTAAATTTTTATGTATTCTTTTAATTTTATCCCAATATTTCGGAGTCATCATTACGGCATTTGTTTGCAATCCAATTCTGAGATTTGGGTATTTTTCACCATCAATACTAAATAAAAATTCTCTATAAAGTTTGGATGCAAATGGATCTCCTGATCCGGTAATATTTATAGTTACAATTTTTTCTGGGTTTTTTTCTAATAATTCCAATAACTTTAATTGAAATTCGTCATTTATTTTAAATTCTTCTTCATTCAAATATTGTGTAATTTTTTCTTTTCTACAACTAGGACATTCCAAATTACAACTCAAATCGTTACAAAGATGTATGTAACCAGGTATTTCCCTATATTCTAATATGTAATTATCTACTATAGATCTTATAAATGGGTCGTCACTATCTTTGTCTGGTAAAGTATCCTCTTGAATATATGGACAAATTTCTTGTTTACAATATCGGAAGTCACCATCAAGAATGGATCTTCTTACTTCCATTGCTTCAGTTGAATTCCATACATCAAATAAATCACCAGATTTGATTTTTCCTATATTTTTATGGATATAACAACATTGTGTGGCATAATCAGTTCCTACCAACAAAAAGTCCCAAGGAGCTTTACAGAATTTTTTTGATAAATCTTTATTCATAAATTAAAGATTGTTATGAGAACTAATATATTTTTTATATAATTCATCGTTTTGATTCAAAATTTCCCAACGATTTTTATCAGAATCATAAACGACTATATATTCTACATTTATTTTAGTTACTTTTTTATTTTCAATTTCTTCGTCCAAATCTACATATGATAGTGATTCTATCATGTTACCATCTATTTCTACATTTATATATCTTTTCCCAGTGTATTCTTCTATTTGAATTTTAGTCGCCGGCTTCCATTTTGAATCTAAATCATCGTAATATACATAAATTTGATTGGAAAGCTTTGCGACATC
>Ga0194133_10001674_pt1 | contig 37403 bp, 34 predicted proteins | sample TA2KigOf40mmetaG_FD_155448 | JGI IMG/M metagenome (GOLD analysis project Ga0194133, IMG submission 155448) | Freshwater microbial communities from Lake Tanganyika, Tanzania - TA2015055 Kigoma Offshore 40m | ecosystem: Environmental > Aquatic > Freshwater > Lake | place: Tanzania: Lake...
CTTGCAACCCGGTGTGCGCGGCGTCGATTCGTCGTCGACGGCACCCGCGGTGAACACGGTCGACGTGACCGCGCCATCATCGTCACCGGCCGTGATGTCGCGCGAGGTGTTGCCGCCCGACGTTTCCACCATGGATCTCGCCGAGGCACCGCGCATCGTCGGCGGCGGAGCCGGACTCGCCGATGCCGAACGCTTCTCACAGTTGGCCGAGTTCGCGCGCACGATCGACGCGTCGATGGGAGTCACGCGCGTGATCACCGATCGCGGCTGGGCTCCGCATCAGCGCCAGATCGGAACCACCGGCATCGTGGTCGACCCCACGCTCTATCTCGCGTTCGGGATCAGCGGCGCGGTGCAACACACCAGTGGTCTCGGTCAACCCGATCACATCATCAGTGTCAACACCGATGCGCACTGCCCCATGATGCAGATGTCCGACTTGGCCATCGTGTCCGATGCCAATGCCGTGCTCGACGAACTGGCCGCACTCCTGAGCAAGGACGCCGCGTCGTGAGCGATGCCGATGTGATCGTGGTCGGCGCCGGTCCGGCTGGATCGTGCGCCGCCATCGCCGCCGCTCGCGCCGGTCGTCGCGTGATTCTCATCGAACGCGGTCCGTTCCCCGGTTCGAAGAACATGTACGGCGGCGTTGTGTACCCGCGCATCCTCGACGAACTGGTTCCGCGCTGGTGGGAGACCGCACCGATCCAGCGCTGGGTCGTGCGTCGTTCCACGATGGTGTTGTCGGAAACCGGTGCACTCACCGTCGACTACCGCAGCAACGCCTGGGGCGAACCTCCTTACAACGGCGCCACCGCCTACCGACCCGACTTCGACGAATGGTTGTCGCGACAGGCCGTGGCCGCCGGCGCGCAACTGGTCACCTCCACCACCGTCACCGGTCTGTTGCGCGACGCATCGGGTCGCATCAACGGCGTGCGTACCGATCGCCCCGACGGCGATCTCAGCGCGTCGATGGTCATCGCGTGCGACGGCGTCAATTCGTTTCTTGCCAAAGAAGCCGGTCTCTACACCGCCACCGATCCGGCCAACTTCACTCTCGGCGTGAAGGAAACACTCGCCCTCCCCAAGCACGTGATCGACGAACGTTTTGGCGTGCGTGACGATCAAGGCGTCGACATCGAGATCCTCGGTGGCACGTCCGGAGTGAACGGTGGTGGCTTCGTGTACACCAACCTCGACACGATCGCTCTCGGTGCGGTGCTCAAATTGCCCAAGTTGGCCGCGCAGAAGAAGCGCCCCGAAGAGATCATCGCCACGCTCAAGGCCCATCCGGCCATCGCCCCGCTCATCGAGGGCGCCGAAGTGAAGGAATACTCGGCGCACGTGATCCCGGAAGCCGGCTACTCGATGATGCCCACCATGGTCACCGACGGCATGGTGGTGGCCGGCGACGCCGCCGCGTTGTGTCTGGCCGCGGGCATCTGGCTCGAAGGCGTGAACTTCGCGATGGCCAGTGGCATGTACGCCGGCGAGGTGGCGGCCGCCGCGGTGGCTCGCAACGACGTATCGGCCAAGAGCCTCACCGCGTACACCGACAAGCTGAACGCCACCTTCGTGTTGCGCGATCACAAGAAGTTGCGCAAGGTTCCCGGTTTGGTTCTGTCGGATCGCGTGCAGCAGAAGTATCCGGCGTTCGTGACATCCGTCGTCGAGCGCGTGTTCCGGGTCGACAACCCGCAGCCCAAGCCCGGCCTACGGCGCATCGTGCGCGAAGAGCGAAAGCGAGCCGGTATCAAACTCTCCCAACTGATCCGCGACGGCTGGACTGGTCTGCGAGGATTCGGCTGATGACATCGATCGCCCGCGACACCAGTTGGCCCGAGATCTCGTTCGAGGAGCGCATCGGAACCGCCGAGTTCCGCATTCACGAACGCGCTCACATCGTGGTCGACGGCGACACCTGCCGTGGTTGCTCCACGCGCGAGTGCGTCGTCGCCTGCCCGGCCAACCTGTTCGTCCCCACCAGCGACGGCGGCATCCTGTTCAACTACGAGAACTGCTTCGAGTGCGGCACCTGTTACATGGTGTGCAACAAAGAAGGCGCCATCTCGTGGTCGTACCCCGAAGGCGGTTTCGGCATCGTCTTCCATCGCACGTGATGCCATGACCGTCGTCGCCTGTCTCAAGTGGGTCACGCCACGCGCCGATGATGACGATCGCTTCGCTGGCATCTCGGCCGCCGACCAGTCGGCCCTCGAGTTCGCGTTGCAGAGTGCGCAACCCGGCGAAGACGTGGTGGCGGTGTGCGCCGGTCCCGTTGGTGCCGAGCGAGCCTTGCGCGACGCCGTCGCCTGCGGTGTCACGCGCGCCGTTCGCATCGACCTCGATCCGCGCGCGTCGAGCAGCGCCGTGGCCTCGGCCATCGCATCGGTTGTCACCGAAGCCCGACTCGTGTGGTGCGGCGACTACTCACTCGATCGTGGCACCGGTTCGATGCCCGGATTCTTGGCCGCACGTCTCGGCATCGGCCAAGCCCTCGGCCTCATCGACGTGACGATCGCTCACGACGCGATGACGGTGGTGCGTCGTCTCGACGGTGCTCGCCGCGAGATCGTGCGCGTGTCGGGCCCGGCCGTGTTGTCGGTGGAGGGTTCCACCGCGCGTTTGCGCCGCGCGTCGTTGCGCGGAGTTCTGGCCGCCGACACCGCCACCATCGATGTGGTCACCGGCCCGTCGTCGGTGGTCGACACCGTCGACGAGAAGCCGTTCCGTCCGCGCGCGCGGGCCCTGGCCGCACCGGCCGGTGCCTCTGCGCTCGACCGTGTTCGTTCGCTCACCGACGCCGGTTCCGTCACCGCGCGCTCGGAAACCGTCGTGCTCGATCCGCCCGCGGCGGCGGCTCGCATCGTCAGCACGTTGCGCGAGTGGGGTTATCTCGGATGACCTGGACCGAGGTCGCCGATCTGTCGGCACCCGTCGTTCTGGTGCCGGTCGGATCGTTCGAACAACACGGCCCGCATCTTCCCCTCGACACCGACACCCGCATCGCCGAAGCGTTGTGCAACGAGTTGCAATCGCTCCTGAACATCGACAGCGTGATCGCACCATCGATCGGTGTGGCGGCCAGCGGCGAACACAACGGGTTTCCGGGCACTCTCTCGATCGGCACACCCACGACGGCGGCTCTCCTGGTCGAGATCGCGCGTTCGGCCGATTGGGCTCGTGGGGTCGTGTTCGTGAACGGACACGGAGGCAACGCCGATGCGCTGGCCGCCGCTTCACGAACCTTGCACGACGAGGGTCGCGCGGTGCTCTTCTGGTCACCCACGGCCGACACCACCGACGACGCCCACGCCGGCTTCACCGAAACATCGGTGATGCTCTACCTCGCATCCGAACTCGTGAACATGGACGCCGCCGAACGCGGCAACGTTCGTGCGGTGTCGGCGTTGGCCGAGCAGTTGCGTCGCGACGGCGTTCGCGCGGTGTCGGACAACGGCGTGTTGGGCGATCCGCGCCACGCCAACCCCGCCGACGGGGAACGCATCTTCCAGCGTTGGCTCGACGATCTGGCCGCCACCTGTCGACGCATCTGGCCGGAGCCGTCATGACTCGCTATCGGCCCGACTCGTCGTGGTGGCGTACCCGCAGTCGCAACGCCGATGGCACCAACAACGACACCGTCGTCGCCGGCTCTCCCCTGCGTCTGTTCCGACTCGGACCAGCCGGATCGAAGTTGGCCGACGCGCTCGAAGCCACCGGTGACGCACCGAGCGGGTCGGAGCGACTCGTCGATCGCTTCGTCGACGCCGGGGCCATTCATCCGATTCCGGAAGCGTCGCCCGATTTGTCGCGGGTCACCGTCGTGATTCCGGCGCACAACGAGCGCCACGTCGATCTGCAGGTACTCGTGTCGTCGGTTCAGAGTACGGCCAAGGTGATCGTGGTCGACGATGGTTCTCGGCTCGAACTGGCTCCGCTCGACGGGGCCTTGGTGTTGCGGCGCGAACACTCCGGTGGGCCGGCGGCCGCGCGCAACACCGGTGCCGCCCTCGTCGACACCGAGTTCATCTTGTTCCTCGATGCCGACACACACTGGAACGACGACGCCATCTGTCTGTTCGGACACTTCACCGACGATCACGTCGTTGCGGTCGCGCCTCGAGTGCGCAGTGTCGACGGACCGTCGTTGCTCGAGCGTTACGAGACGGCCGAGTCGCCACTCGATCTCGGCCCCGAAGCGGCTCGCGTGCGACCCAACACCCGAGTGTCGTTCGTTCCGGCCGCCGCGCTGGCCGTTCGTCGTACGACGTTCGAACAACTGGGTGGCTTCGACGAGTCGTTCCGTTACGGAGAGGACGTCGATTTCGTGTGGCGAGCCGTCGAGGCCGGACACATCGTTCGCTACGAGCCCCTCGCCGAAGTGACTCATCGTCCGCGTGGTTCGTTCGAGGCGTGGGTCCGACAGCGGGTCGGTTACGGCTCGGCCGCTGCCTCACTGGCCGCTCGACACCGCGGTGCCGTCACGCCTCTCAAGATCAACCGCTGGAGCGCGGGCGCCTGGGCCCTCGTCGGGTGGGGTCGTCCCGATGCCGGTGCGTTGGTGGCCACCACGTCGTGGGCATTGCTCTTGCGCAAGTTGGGTGACGCCCCCGATCGTCGCGGTATCGCGTTGCGATTGGCCGGTCGCGGCAACCTGCACGCCGGTCGACTGGTCGCATCAGCCATCACGCGCGCCTGGTTGCCCATCGCCATCGTGCTGGCCCTGTTCTTCCCGCGCGCACGCCGCGCGCTGTTGTTGGCGCTCACGGTTCCGAGCACCGTGCACTGGATCACCAGCAAGCCGAACGTCGACCTACCGCGTTACGTCGTGTTGAAAGCGCTCGACGATGCGAGCTACTGCACTGGTGTGTGGCGCGGAGTCGTGCGGTCGCGAGCGAACGGACGCTGGGGCGCGATCAGACCGCAGTTCGACTGAGTCGACTGGTGATGTCGGCGCACTCTTCGCAGATGCTCTCCGGAATCAAGCCAGCGCGGATGAGCAGATTGAAGATCTTGCAACCGAGGCAATAGCCCGCGAAGGCTTCCAAACTGGCCGCACCGAGCAAGCCTGCGATCACGACGACGGCGAGAGTGTTGGCACCGGCGAGCGACGCGATGAGCGCGGTCACCGAAAAGGCCACGCCGATTCCCTGCGCGAAACGCTTGGGCGGGCCGGGCACGAACGAGTGCTCGATCGACAGACGCGGTGTGATGACTGTGGTGACCAGGGTTCCGAGCGGGCTGAGCGTAGGACCCGTGAGCACGCGGGCCACGAAGCCGTAGGCCAGCGGCACGAGCACCCACCACTCGCGGATCACGAGGAACAGGATCGACTGCAGAACCACCCCGGTGGCCACCAGACGGGCCGAGGTCTCGTTGACCGGATTGGGGAAGGAGAACAATCGCTTCACTGGTGACTCCGTCATGACGGTCAGGCTAAGCCGGAAATCCCGACTCACCAAGTCGGATTTAGAGGGTCGGTAGCGTCGCAGTGTGACCCTGTCGCTCGAGGTCGACCGCATCGCCTGGAATCGCCACGTGGATGGCGTGGCTGGCCGCGTCTCGGGCCTGGTACCGGTCGTGAAGGGCAATGGCTATGGCCTGGGCCGACGCTGGCTGGCCGACCGCGCCAGTCGCCTCTCCGACACCACGGCCGTGGGCACCGTGCACGAGCTGGCCGACGTCCCCCAGGGGGTCACCCCGGTGGTCCTCACCCCCGCTCTCGACGTGATCTCGGTGGCCCGCGCCGACGCGATCCTCACCGTCGGGTCGGTGGCCCATCTGGCCGCCCTCGGTCGTACACCGCGCCGGGTGCTGGTGAAGATCCGGTCGTCGATGAACCGCTACGGCACACCCGTGGCCGATGCGGCCGCCTTGATCGACGAGTGCGAGCGGGCCGGCCACACCGTGGAGGGCGTGTCGATCCATCCGCCTCTCGCGGGTCAGAGCGCCGACCACGCCGACGAGATCGCGAACCTTCTGCGCCACGTCGATGTCCGGCACACCGCCTGGGTGAGTCATGTGTCGATCGATGATTACGACGCGCTCCGTGCCGCCGACACCGCCCGCGCGTGGCGCCTCCGACTCGGCACGTCGTTGTGGCACGGCGACAAGTCGATGTTCCATCTGCGCGCCGATGTGCTCGATGCGCGGCCCGTCGACGCCGGTGCGGTGGTCGGCTATCACGCGTCCACGGTCTCGACTGCTGGCACGTTGCTCATGATCGGTTGCGGATCGACCCACGGCGTCGCTCCCCTGCCCGACGGGCGCAGTCCGTTCCACTTCGGCCGTCGACGACTGATGCTGGTGGAGGCTCCGCACATGCACACCACGCTCGTGCTCGCACCGCACCGTCAGCCCACACCGCAGGTGGGCGAATTCGTCGACGTGCAGCGTCCGCTCATCACGACTCAGCCCGACCACGTCGACTGGCGATGACGCAATTCGACCGGCCGGCGGCCGGTACCACCAGCGCGGGATCGCCGCGCCTCATCGGCCTCGACGTGACGCGGGCCATCGCGCTCATCGGCATGGTGGTCATGAACTACGTGGGCGCGATGTACGAGATCGAGTTCGATCCGTCGTTCCTCGAGCGACTCCTCGATCCGTACACCGGTGTTCTGTCCACGCGCTTCGCCGCCACGTTCGTGGTGGTGGCCGGTATCTCGATCACGTTGCTCACCAATCGCGCGCGTCTCGGTGACGCGGCCGATCGCCACGCCGCTCGCTTGCGCTTGGCCCGCCGCGGGCTGTTGCTCGTGCTCGTCGGTTACTTCCTCGACTTCCACTGGCCCGGCACGATCCTGTTCTTCTACGGCGCCTACTTCTTGCTGGCCACCGTGCTCTTCACACTGTCCACCCGTTGGCTGGCGGTGGTTGGTGCCGCTTCGGCCGTCATCGCCACCACGGTGCGCACGATCGTGAACTGGCGCTACGAGAACGGTCACTACGACGACTGGATCAACTCCACGCCCATCGAGTCACTGCAGGATCTCGTGGTGCGCACGTTCCTCGACTACACCCACCCGGTGTTCCCGTGGCTCGCCTTTCTGTGCGCCGGCATCGTCATGGGCCGACATCTGAACACGTTCGCACAGTGGCGTGGTCGGGTCGCCGCACTGTGCCTGGGCGTCGTGATGGGCATCTACGTCGCGGCCACGATTCTCGATGCCGGCAGCGCTCGCGACAACACGGTGGTGTGGTCGCTCACGTCGATGCAGACGTTCGAGCGCAGCATCCCCTTCACCGCCAGCACCTTGACCATCGCCGTGCTGGCCACCATCGCGATCGTGAGCCTGGCCGAACACTTCAGCACCTCACGCGTCGTGGTGCCGTTCCAGCGCGCCGGCCAACTCACGCTGTCGCTGTATCTGCTGCACGTCCTCGTGTACCACGTGCTCGTGGACTGGACCGGATGGGTGTCGCTGTCGAGTGTGACGGCAGCGCTGTTGTTCGCACTCGCCTTCTGGGTCGTGGCCATCGCCCTCGGATCGTGGTGGCACCACCGCATCGGACGGGGCCCGGCCGAAGTGGTCTATCGCGCGTTCGGTGGCTGATTCACGTCGCGGTTGAGTCCGCGCCAACCAAGGGCGGCTGCACCCACGAGTGGGCCGCGATCACCGAGGCGGGCCGGCACCACGCGCGCACCTTTCGAGAAATCGAGACGACACTGTTCGTCGAGGACCTGTTGAGCACTGGCGAAGAACGTGGGGCCGAAGCCGAGCGCGACACCACCGCCGATCACGGCCAACTTCAGATCGAAGAAGTTGCACACGCTCGCCACGGCCAAGCCGACCATACGACCCGTGCGCTGCATGATGTCGTAGGTGGGCTGCGTGGGTGGGCGACCGGTGATCGCCTCGATCGCGATGCCCGACGCTTCGGCTTCCAAGCACCCGCGCGCGCCGCAACCGCAGCGATGTCCTTCGGGATTCACGATCACGTGGCCCACGTGCCCGGCGTTGCCCGACGCTCCGTCGAGCAACTTGCCGTCGAGCACGATGCCTCCACCCACACCGGTGCTCACGACCATTCCGATGAAATTGGTTTCACCTTGGGCGGCGCCGAGCCACCCCTCGGCGAGGGCGAAGGCCTTGGCGTCGAGATCACCGAACACGGGAACTTCCATTCCTGCGTCTCGCAACGTGTCGCCCACCGCTTCGCGCAAAGGAAACCGACGCCACGCTGGGATGTTCAACGGCGACACCGTCTCGCAATCGGTATCGATGGGGCCAGCCGAGCCGATACCGACGACGACGATGCGACCGTTGTGGGTGTCGACGGCGCGCTGCACTTGACGACGAACGAGCGAGGCGAGCGACTCAAACAAGTCGTTGGCGCGCTTGTCGAGATCGGTGCGCACCATGTCGCGGTGGACGAGGTTTCCCCGGCGATCGACGAGTCCGACGGCCATCTTGGTTCCGCCGATGTCGATCGCGAGTGCCACGTCGGTATTCGCCACCTCGCGCAGGTTAGCGATTACGGTGGTGGCGGCGATCGAGTACACGGCTCGTCGTGACGAATGAAGGGACGAGCCGATGAGAAACTCGCGACTCATTGGTCTGGCCTGTTCGATTCTTCTGTTCGCGGCCCCGGCCTGTGGCGGAGACAGCTCGTCGAATGACGGCGGAGGCAACGGCGGGAATGCTGCCAGCAGTGACGGCTCGAACGCCGACAAGGTCGCTCAGTCGGTGATCGATTCGGCCGCCGAAGAAGGCGTCGACATCGACGAGGACTGCATCCGCGAGGCCGTTACCGCGATTCCCGAGGCCGACCTGCAGATCATGGTCGACAATCTCGCCGCTCTCGACTCGGGTGATGCCGACGTCGACACGATCGGAATCAGCGACGAGGGCCTCAACGGACTCAACGCGATTTTCGAATGCATCACCGGCGGCTGACAGACCTTGATGAAGCCTGAACGACACACGGACATTCGAATCGATCGTTTTTGGCAACATCGACACCAGCTGTTCCGCACCGCGGAGCGTTACACCAAGGAAACAACATGAACAAGTACGTGACAGCCGGTCTCGTGACCGTGGCTCTCGCTCTCGGAGCGAGCGCTTGCGGTGGCGACGACGACAAGAGCGGTGGCGGTGGATCGGGCAGCGGCGACGTCCGCGAACAGCTCGCCGCCCTGATCAACGAAGACGGTGAACTGGACGAAGCCATGGTCAACTGCATGGTCGACGCCGCCCTGGAGTCGTTCAGCGAGGACGACATAGCCTCGGTGCTCGACGGTGGCGAACCGTCCCCCGAGGGTGAAGACAAGTTCTTCGATGCCGCACTCGACTGCGGCATGGGCGGCTGACCAGAGTCAGTCGTCGACGCGTCGCGCGTCCTCGATGAGGTTGATCTGATACAGAACCTCGTCGAGGGCGTCGGCGGCGCTGACGGCCGAGAACCGCTGCGGCGTCTCGGGCCCGCAACAACTCGGCACGGGCGACAAGATCGTCCAGGGCCGCGGGTGCAAGAACTGCACCACGCTGTAGCGCTCGCCTTCGAAACCAGGTGACGCCACCACTCGATGCCAACCAACCGGAATCACTCCGTTGGTGAGACGCTCGAGCATGATCCCGGTGTTGATGATCACCTTGTCGTCGGGCGGAATCGCATCGACCCACTGTCCGTCGACTTCCACCTGAAGACCGGGAGCGGTGGCGCGCGGTAACGCGGTGATGAGGTTGATGTCGCCGTGAGCACCCGCCCACACGTGACCGCCGGCTGGTGCGTCCTTCATGGATGGATAGCGAATCGCGCGGGTGAGCGTAGGACCGTCTTGAACCATGTCGTCGAAGAATGTTTCACCGCAACCGATTCCGAGGGCGATCACGCGCAAGAAGCGACGCTGCAGATCGGCGATCGCGTCGTGGAACGCGTACAGAACTTTGGAGATACCCGGGACCACGGCATCGGGGAGCAATTGGTCGGGATACGACCCGGGGAACTTGCGGCGCAGCGGATGACCGGTCGCGATGGGCGACGCCCAGTTGAGCATCTCTTTCCAGTCGGGCTTGTCGCTGGAGGCCGCGGTCTCGACCAACAGGCCGGTGTAGCCGGTCTGGCCGTGCGCACCCGGGGCCACGAAGTTCTGTTTCACGTCGGGCGCCATCGAGAAGAACTCGCGCAGCATTCCGTAGGCGGAATCGAGCAGATCGTCCGACAGGTCGGAGCTCGTGTACACGAATCCGGTTTCGAGACTGCGACGGACTCCGTCGACCACGGCACGACGGGTCGATTCGGACCCGGACTCGAAGGCGAGCAGATCGACGTCGAGGATCTGACTGGTCATGACGTCAACGCTAACGGTTGAGCGCTTGATCGAGGTCGCGCCACAGATCGTCGACGTCTTCGATACCGACCGACATGCGCACGAGACCCGGCTCGACGTGCGCATCACCCGGATACTTCTGACGTCGCTCCATGGTGGTCTCGACACCACCCAGACTGGTGGCCTCGACGATCACTTGGGTGGACGCACACACTCGGTCGGCGGCTGACGCCCCACCCCGCACCACGAAACTCACCATCGGGCCGACTCGTCGTACCGACTCGACCGCGCGATGGGAGGCCAGACGTTCGGCGAGTACACCGGCCGACTCGGAGGCTGCTGCGTAGCGGAGTGGCAAGGTGCGTAGTCCGCGCAGCGCGAGGAACGCTTCGAGGGCGCCGGGCGTGGCGCCTTGAACCACGCGGGCCCGCGCCAAGGCGTCGTACACGGCGTCGTCGTTGGTGCAGGCGAGGCCGATGAGCAGATCGCTGTGGCCACCGATGAACTTGGTGCCCGAGTGCATGACCACCGTGGCCCCGTTGGCCAAGGGTTGAACGCCGATGGGCGTGGCGAAGGTCGAGTCGACCACGGTGCGAACTCCGCGCGCACTCGCTTCACGACACAAACGAGCGAGATCGGCTTCGTCGAGAGTGGGATTGGTGGGTGTTTCGATCCAGAGCAGCACTCCGTCGGCGCCGAGCGACGCATCACGTTCGGCCCGTTCGATCGCCGCGACCACCTCGAGCGTGTTCTGAATGACGACGGGAACCGTGGTGAGAGTTCCGCGTTCGGCCAAGTCGCTGAGCAACGCGCGAACTCCGAGATAACTCACCGATGGCACCACCACGATCTGTGGGCGTAGTGCGAACAGAATCGCCGACGCCACGGCCATACCCGACGAGTACGAGAGGCAGCGCCCACCTTCGAGTCGGCCCACCGCATCTTCGAGCGACGCCCAGGTGTCGGTTCCGTGGGTGCGCGAGTACTCCGGACCACTGCGGAAGTTGGACGCCAACGTGATGGGCGTGTTGAGCGGATCGCCGGGTTGATCGGGTCGCCCGGCCGTGACGGCAACGGTGCGCGGCTTGGGTTGCTCAGTCATGATGCACGAACACTTCTGGTTGACCTCCGGTGTGGATCCACACCACATTGTCGCCGCTCGCCCACCGACCGTCGGCGGCATTGCCCAACAGGCCGGCCATACCCTTGGCCGTGTACACGGCGTCGAGCACCCAGGCGCCGGTGCGCGCGGCCCAGTCGGCCGCTCCGGTCGATTCGGGCGTGGCGATCGCGTAGTCGGCACCCAACCAACGCGCGTCCACGTCCACATCGGCCGTCTCGACGCGTCCGGGTAGCCCGGCCTGCCGCAACGCATCGTTGGCGAGTTGATCGACACTCGGGAATCCGGCCACGACACCCTTGGCCACTCCGATGGCGACGACCGGTGGATGCGCCAAGCCGAGCACGCGACGCCACGCGCGCCCCGCCACCAGACCCGCGTGCGTGCCTCCGCTCGACGACGTGAACACGATGGCACGGGGAGTGAAGCCACTGCTGGTGCACTGCTCGACGATCTCGTCGTACGCGAGCACGTAGCCGAGCGCACCCACGTGCGTGGAGCCTCCGATCGGAATGGAATACGGCGTGAGCCTCTGTGCCGCCAACTCGTCGGTGAGTGATTCGCGCGCGATCTCGAGCACTCCCCACTCGGACGGACCGGCTCCGGTGAAGTGCATGTGCGCGCCGAACCGATCGGACAACAACTGGTTGCCTTCGAGACGATCGGGGCGATCGCCGGCGAGGACGAGATGCGTTTCGAGGCCGAGCAGGGATCCGGCGGCCGCTGTCATGCGGCAGTGATTCGACTGACCCGCACCGACGGTGACGAGCGCACGCGCACCATTGCGTACGGCGTCACCGCACAAGAACTCGAGTTTGCGGGCCTTGTTGCCGCCCATGCCCAAGCCGGTGAGGTCGTCGCGTTTCACCCACAACCGAACACCGTTGCCGACGAGCGGGCCGCGTTCGAGCGGCGTGGGCAGAGTGGCCAGTCGGACGCGCGGTACGCCGTGCCATTCGGTGAGGCGTTCAGTGGCGAGATCCGACGTCACGCTTCGAGGCTACGAGACGATGTCGAATCGCACATGGCCGACTGCCAAGATGAGCCGGTGCCGACCACCGACTGGAACCCGATTCTGCGGGCCGAGTTCAATGAGCCGTACTGGGGGGAACTCCAGTCGTTCGTGGCCGACGAAAGGTTGCGCGGTCCCGTCTATCCGCCGGCGGCCGATGTGTTCGCCGCGTTGCATCTCACGACGTACGCCGACACCAAAGTGGTGATCCTCGGCCAGGATCCGTATCACGGGGCCGGTCAGGCTCATGGTCTGTGTTTCTCGGTGCGTCAGGGTGTGGCGATTCCGCCGTCGCTGCGCAACATCTACCAAGAACTCCGAGACGACCTCGGCTCCACGATTCCGAAGCACGGCAACTTGGAGCAGTGGGCACGACAAGGTGTGCTGTTGCTCAACACCACGCTCACGGTTCGCGCCGGTCAAGCCGCGTCACATCAGGGTCAGGGCTGGGAACGCTTCACCGATCGGGTGATCGGCGCCGTGAACGCCAAGACCGATCGCGTGGTGTTCTTGTTGTGGGGCGCGCCGTCACGAAAGAAGAAGTCGCTCATCGACGCGAGCCGCCACACGATCATCGAGTCGGCTCATCCGTCGCCGCTCTCGGCCCACAACGGGTTCTTCGGGTCCCGACCCTTCTCGCGCGCGAATGCCGCGTTGCGAGAAGGGGGCCGGGACCCGATCGATTGGCAGATCAGCTAGCCGGACTCGGGAAGTCGCGTGGCTCTTCGCCAGCCGGTGGTGTGTCGTAGATCGTGACCGAACCATCAACCACGAAGAGTTTGTCTTCACTCGGCCATTCACCGGGCAAGAAACGCTTGCCGCCATCCACGTAACGGGTCATGCCCGTTCCGTCCTTGCGGATCTCGTCCGGGCCGGTGGCGGCGGCGTCCCACCAGAACAGCGTGGCGTCGTCGATGCCGGAATAATCAGGCTTGTCCCAGATGCCGTGGTCACCCCAGGTGAGCCGGGGTGCGCTGATCGCGTTGCCCGAGTCTAAGCTCCGGATGGCCTCGGCCAGTGATTCATGCGTGAGGTTGGGCCCCGCGCTCTGCAACGCCGACATCAACAAGAAGAACGGCGGCATGTACACACCGATCGAGTCCTCGGCCGCCGGCGTCTTGCCGGTGAACCACGAGTACAGGGCGTAGTAGCCACTTGTCTCCGGAACGAGCCGAGCAGCCAGGCTCGTCACGCCGAAGGCGTGCGCCCACTGCGCCTGATCGTACGAACGACCGAACGCGGTCGTGTCGGTCAAGGTCGCCGCCGCCACGATCCACTCGGGGAAGTACTCCTGCGCGGTTGCTTCACGCGTGAAGTCGCGCGGCGCAACCGGATCGGTGGCGAGGATCACCGAAGTAACGCCAGACGCCTTCAACTTCGCGATGGCTTGTGAAGCCGTCTGCTGCAAAGTACCCGGGTCGAGAACGTACGGAATCACTTCGGCGGGTTCGGCTCCGACTTCCGCGAGGCGCGACACCATGAGGTCGGCCAACACCTTCGATTCGGAGCTGCCTTCCACGTACATCAAACCGAACTTGCGCGTGGTCTCCTTGAAGGCGTCACCGGCGTGCACGGCCGGCTTGCCGGCCAACTGCTTGCCGATGAACTCGACCACGTGCACCTGCTTCTGTTCGGCCGCACCATCGATGCCCCACACGTACGGGTCGCGCTCGGCGTACCACTCGGGCGAACCACCACCACACGAGATACAGAGGATCTCGCGGGCCGCCAACTCGTCACCGAACGCGTTGGTCAAAGCGGGTCCGCCGATCACCGCGAACGGCTTGAACTCGTCGGCGATGCGCTGCGCATCGGCCCGGGCCGTCACTTCATCAGTGGACAAGCCGGTGCTCTCGTACTTGACGTAGTTGATCTTGCGTCCGTAGAACTCGTAATACGTCTGGAAGTACTCGATGAAGTCACGAATGACTTCCTCTTCCTGCGCATTAGTGTCGTCCACCTTGATCGCATCGGTGATGTAGTTGATCACCGGGTCACCATCCGGAGCCATGTAGTGGACGATCGTGATCTCATCGGCCGTGACGCCGACGTCGGTGGCACCACCGTTGTCTCCGGTGAACGGAGCCATGCAGAACGGTGCGAAGTAGTCGATCACGGCGATGCGACCGACCGATGTGTCACAGCGCGCACCCCAGTCGATATCACCCTCGACACCGAGTTCCTGAGCCTGCGGGTACGAGAGCGGATACGTCCATCCGCCATCGGTGGGTGCTTCCGATCCTGCGGGAGCCTCGGTGGCGGCCGGGGCCGCGGTGGTGTCGGTGGACTCTCCGTCGTCACCACCACCGCCGGCCAGCGCCACGATCGCCACGACGATCACGGCCACCACGGCGATGCCGATGAGCGGACCCCACTTCTTGAGCGAACGCGACCCCTCGGCCGGTCCACTGCTGGCTGGTTGCATGGTTATCCCCCTTGCCCGGAACGGGCGATCGCGGCACTCGACGTGCCGAGGTATGACTCGACGACCAACGGGTGTACGAGGACATCAGACGGTGGGCCACTGGTGACCACTCGTCCTTGATCCATCGCGACCAGTCGATCGGCGACCGATGAGATGAACGGAATGTCGTGTTCGACAATGAGAAGAGCAGCTCCCATGTCGTCACGCAGACGGCGAACGACCGGGGCCAACGCCTCGACTTCACGTTGCGCGAGCCCCGAGGTGGGTTCGTCGAGAAGGATCACGGTGGGCCGGTGAGCGACTAAGCACGCCAGGTCAACGATGCGTCGGATGCCGGTGGACAACTCGCGGGTGGCCTTGCGCTGGAAGTCCCCGAGGCCCAGCACCTCGATCAATTCGTCGACACGCTGGCGAACCGCGTCCTCCGACTCGAAGACCGGCGGCAGGTAGAGCGCAGCCGCCAACGCACTGCGTGTGCTCACCCATCGTTCGAGCGACACCGCGAGCGTTTCGCGCACGGTGAGTTCGGGGAACAATCGCGCGTCCTGGAACGAACGGCCGAGACCCGCGTTGGCTCGACCGTTGGGTGACGCACTCGTGACATTACGCCCCCCCACTTCGATCGTGCCGTCGATGAGCGGGGTGTAGCCCGAGATAAGATCGAAGAGCGTCGTCTTGCCGGCTCCGTTCGGACCGATCACGCCGACGATCTCACGTTCGCGAACCTCGATCGACACCCCGTCGACCGCGCGAATGCCACCGAAGCCGGCTGAGACTCCGTTGGTGCGCAGCACGATAGTGTCACCCACGGACGACGACTCGTGCGCAGTAGTCGACGTATCGTCGGCCATTCCCGACAAGAAGACCGACCGCAGAACGTCGGGCCGTTGCAACAATTCGGTGGTGGGTCCGGAGAATCGGATCTCGCCGCGCTCGAGGAAGTAGGCCCGCTCGGCCACGGTGAGAGCCACGTTGACGCTCTGCTCCACGAGCACGACCGTGACACCGTCGTTCGACATGCGCTGCACGATCGGCAGCATCTGCCCCACCACCACCGGGGCCAACCCGAGCGAGAGTTCGTCGATGAGCAACACCTTAGGCCGCATCACGAAGCTCATCGCCAGGGCGAGCATCTGCTGTTGACCGCCCGACAAGTTGACCGCCGGCTCATCGAGGCGAGCAGCCAGCATCGGGAAGATCTCGAGGACTTCGACTTTGGCTCGTTCGACGCCGGCGGAATCGCGCCGGTTGGTCCAGCCCGACAGGTCGAGGTTCTCGCGCACCGTGAGCGAACCGAACACGCCCGCACCACCGGGCATCTGCACGATGCCGAGGTGCGCGATCTCGTGCGGCGGTGCGTGGGTGATGTCGCGGCCGTCGAAGATCACTGCGCCGCGATCGGCCTCGACCACACCACTAATCGTCTTGAGAAGAGTGCTCTTGCCCGCACCGTTGGTGCCGAGCAGCGCGATGATCTCCCCTTCTTCGAGATCCATGTCAATGCTGTGCAGCACCGGCCGGCCGTCGTAGCCCGAGCGCACGCCGCGCAGAATGAGCAACTTGGCTCGCCCCTGGCGTCGTTCGTACAACACTTCCGATCGTGCGGCCGCCGACTGCCATACCTGGCCGATGTCGTCCATGATCACGTTGCCGATGGTGCGCTGAATGAGTCCGCCGATGATGAAGAGCGGGATCATCACGAGCATTCCGATGCGAATCGTGAACTGATCGGCCAACCAACCGATCATCGGCAGCACGAACAGACCCGGAATGACCCACAGCGATGCCACCGAGAAACCGGTGGCGCGGGCCCTTGGCGGAATCGCCAACGAGAGTCCGGAGAACACCGCCGGCGCCAAGATGGCCAACGCCGCCGAGATCACGCAGTTGATGGCCACCGCCACCACGATGTTGGGGGCCAACGCGAACGCGGCGGCCAACACGGCGGCGGCGATCGAAACGTTCGCGCCCACCTTGGTGAGACCGGCCACGTTGTTGGCGTAGCGCTTGGCAATGTAACGACTTCCGACCACCAGACCCACCAACTGGAACGGCTCGGAGATGGCCGCTGCCACACCACGCGCGCGTTCGTCGAGGCCGAACTCCTGGTCGTACATCAGCGAGGCCAACGACACGAACCCGATGAGGCCGGTGGCGAGGAACGGCAGGCTGTACCAGATTCGCCTCAGCGACTGGACTTTGTGCACCGTACGCCAACTCTCACTGAACGACGGCGCCACTTCTTCGGTCGCGGCCACTTCGTCGGACACGCCCATGGCCTTGCGTTCCCACTGCCCGCGCACCGGCTCGACCAGACGCAGAGCGAGCACCGCGAAGATGATCGTCGGAACGATGAACACGAAGAACGGTGTTCGCCAGCCGAAGTAGTACGCGAGTAGACCAGCACTCAGCGGGCCGACGAACGCGCCCACCGCGTTGGCCGCCCGGTGTACCGAGAACACTTTCGTGCGCGCTTCGATCGGGTAGTAGTCGGAGATCAACGAGTTGTGCGTTGGATCGATGACCGCCTTACCGAGAGCCGATCCGCTGCGCGCGATGGTGAGCACGATGAGACCGGTGGCCAGGCCGGTGAGGCCGGAGAACATGGCCCACACCAACGCGCCGATGAGCGCGAGCCGGGTGCGCTTCGAGTGATCGGCGATCTGCGCGATGGGTACCTGCAGCGCGAGGGCCGCCACACTGGCCAGGCCCACCAATCCCAACGTGGTTCCGAGATCGAGATCGAAGTGCTCGCGAATTTCGGGCAGCAAGATGCCGAACGCGGCGCGGTCGAGTTCGTCGACGGCGTTGAGCCCGAAGAGAATCACCAACGGGTACACGGGTTGACCGCCGCACACGTCGCTCAGCCACGAACTCGGATGGCGGAATCCATACCAGAACCGCTTCCACAGCGACGCCTTCTCGCTCACTTCGACTCCTTGCTGCGTTCGGCCCGCCGGGCGATGAGCATCGCCAACTGATCGCGAATCTTGATGACGAGAGCGCCCAGACCGCCGGGGACGATGAGGAGAACCAACAACACTCCGGCCGCCGACGACAGGAAGCGCCACTCTTCGGCGGTCACGAACCACTCGGTGCCACGCAGGTACACCGCACCGAGTACGGCGCCGAACATCGAGCCGAGTCCGCCCACCACCGACGCGGTGAACACGTCGAGGCTCTTGCCCACGCCGTAACTCTGCAGATCGAAACTGTGGTTCAGGTGAGAGAACAATCCGCCCGCCACGCCGGCCAACGTGCCCGAGACCGTGAAGGCGGTGAGCTTGATCTTGGTAGCCGACAACGAATACGCCTGGGCGCCCTTTTCGTTGTCGCGCAGGGCGAGGATTGCGCGTCCGGTTCGACTGCGGCGAATGCCGCGCACCGCCATCATCGCGATGGCCAGCACGACGAGCGTGTACACGTAGAAGCGTGTGGGCGTTTCCACGTCGATGCGCCCGAACAGCGGCGGCCGCTCGATGCGCTTGTTGCCCGGTACCCACGAGAAGAAGCGATCGTTGAGCAACCACGAGATGACCGACATGGCGAACACCAGCGTGGTGACCGCGAGATAGAGGCCACGAAGCCGCAGTGCGGGCAGGCCCACGAGGAACGCGGCCAGCGCACCCACTGCTCCGCCGGCCAGAAGTGCGAGCGTGAGGTCGACGTTCCATTCGAGCGTCAACTTGGCGCTCACCGCGGCGCCGATGGCCACCAGGGCCACCTGCCCGAGTGAAATCTGCCCGGCCCATCCGGTGAGCACCACCAACGACAAGCCGATGATGGCGAAGATCGCGATGGCCGTGATCTTGATGACCTGATCGGATCGCAGTGCGAGCGGGATGATCACGAGCCCGATGGGAGCGAGGGCATAGGTGCTGTAACGAAGCAGGCGGACCAAGGGCAGACGCGCGACGGCCGGATCGAGATCGCGCACTTCGTCGGCCAGGCGCCACGACGCCGTCGTGTCCTGATCGAGTCGGGTGCTACCGCGTCGCTGCATGAGAAGTGCCGCCATCACGGCCGCTCCCACGAAAGGGGTCACCAAGAGTGGACTCTCAGCGTTCCAGGCCACGCCGTACTCGAGGATGCCGAGGGCAACCGCGGCCGCGGCGATGGTGCCGAGATTGCGCAGTCGCCCGATCACGAGCGCGGCCAGTGCTTGCACGAGCGTGGAGATACTCAACGCGTTGCCGAGCGGCACGCCGAGGATCCCGGCGCGCAAGAACAGAGCCAGGAACGACAAGAACGCGGCCAGCATCCACACGACGGTGGAGAGTCCGCCCACCGGAATACCGAGCAGCGACGCCCGTTCGCTGCGTTCGGCGGCCGCTCGCACCGCCGTACCCACGCGCGTGCGAGTGAGGAACAGCACGACCACGAGCATGGCCAGTGGCGCCACGATCATCGCGATGAAATCGTTGGCATTGAGGATGAACGATCCGATCGTGAGCTTCCAGTCGAACGGCGGCGGGATGCGTTGCGAGGCCGCGTTCTCGTCCCACATGCGCGGAATGAGGATGGCGAACACCGCGAGCAACTGCGTGATGCCGATGGTGGCCACGGTGAGGACCAGTCGTGGCGAGCGCGCGAATCGTCGCACGATGACCAACTCGACCAATGCTCCGAGGACGATCGACGCGCCGAGGCCAGCGACCAAGCCGAGCAGATACGGCAGACCCGAGAACACGATGATGCCCACGGACAACGCGGCCGGGACGAAGCCGAGATCGGCCTGCGCGAAGTTCAGAACGCGATTGGCGCGGTACACGAGGGCCATGCCGACGGCGAGCAATGCCGTGAGCAGACCGATCACCACACCGCGAATCCACGCGCCGAATGGCACGCCGAAGAACACCAACTGCACGAGGACAAGAACGAGCCCAGGCGTGAGCGGCGCGATCGCGCGCCGTCCAGACATCACTCGGTTGGCCAAACCACTCACTGGCGCACCGACCCCCTCGGTTCCCCTCGCCTCGTTGTCTATCACACCTGTTCACGGCCCTGATACGGTCGCCCGAGTGGGAACAGTCAGGCGGCACGTGTTCATCGATCGACCGGCTGAGCATGTGTGGTCGCTGGTCGGCGATCCGGCTCGACTGCACGAGTGGTTTCCCACCACCGCCACGGAAGTAGTCGGCAACAAGCGTTGGGTCTCGTTGGCCTCGGGTCTGAAGTTCGAAGAAGACATCGTCACGCTCGACCACGACCTACGGCGCTTCCAGTACACGATCGTCAACAACGCGATCGTGAAGTCGCACCTCGGCACGGTCGACGTCATTCCAGACGGTGATGCGCGCTGCGTGGTGGTCTATTCCACCGACGCCGACCCCGAGGTGATGGCGCTCATGATCGCCGGGGCCGCTGGCGATGGTCTCGAACGGCTCAAGACAACGATGGAGGAGTCCTGATGGGTCGCAAGATCCTGTTCATCACGACCGACCAGCAGCGGTTTGATTCACTGGGCTGCAACGGCGGCTCGGTGGCTCGCACCCCCACCATCGATCGACTGGCCGCCGACGGCATCAACTACACGCGCGCACATCCGCAGAGCGTGGTGTGCATGCCGTCGCGCTCCACCATGATCACCGGTCAACACGTGGCCACGCATGGCGTGTGGATGAACGGTGTGCCGCTCCCTGACGAAGCTCCCAGCATCGCCAGCACCCTGCACGACGTCGGCTACCGCACCGCACTCATCGGCAAGGCTCATTTCGAGCCGTTCCTCGATCCGTTCCTGCGTTTCGTCGAGAACCAGCTGGGCACATCGGGAGATTTCTCGCGCGATGTGAACGGCCATCTGCATCGCGGTTTCGATCACATGGAATCGGCGTCGCACGGAGGCATGGGCAGCTTCCACTACGCGCGTTGGCTCATGCAGAACCATCCCGAAGCGATCGGTATGTACTACCGAGTGCTCGACATGACGCTGCAGGTGAACTCGAGTGGTGGCGGCGACACCGCCGGCCCGCAGGTTCATCACAACGCGATTCCGCGCGAGTGGTATCACACCGAGTGGGTGGCCGATCGCACGATCGCCTGGCTCGATTCGCTGAACGCGAACGACGACTGGTTCTGCTGGATGAGTTTCCCCGATCCGCATCACCCGTGGGATCCGCCGCAATCCGAACTGCACCGTGTGAACTGGCGCGATCTCGATCTGCCCGAGAACTATCCGGTCGATCGAACCGAGCGCGAGGCGATTCTCGACGCCAAGCCGCGTCACTGGCGTCTGTGGTACGAGGGCGAATTCGTGTCGAACTACGAGGCGCCGGCCAGTTGGGTTCCGAAGACGCTCACCGACGATCAGGTGCGCGAGATCAACGCGCTCACGCACATCGAGAACGAACTCATCGACGAGGCCATCGCGCGCGTACTCCGCACGGTGGCGGCGCGCGGTTGGGCCGACGACGTCGACATCGTCTTCACCACCGATCACGGCGAACTACAGGGTGACTACGGCTTGTTGTTCAAGGGGCCGCAGCACGTCGATTCGCTCATGCGCCTGCCGCTCATCTGGCGTCCGGCCCCGTCGGCGGGTGTGGCGCCGTCCACGGTGACGTCGCCCGTCGGTTTGGTGTCGCTCGCGTCCACGTTCGCGCACATCGCAGGTGTTCCCGAGCCGTCGTACGTCGAGGCGCATCGTCTGCCCACCCACGACGCCGAAGCCCCGGCCCTCGGCCACGAGCGCGTGCTCACCGAATGGGACTCGGTGCTGTTCGGCAAGATCGTGCGGCTGCGCACCATCTGCCGCGACGGCTGGGTGGCCACGGCCTGCCTACCCGGCACGGTGCACGACGGCAGCGAGGGCGAGTTGTACGACGTGTCCAACGATCCGCTGCAGCGCGAGAACCTCTGGAACGATCCGCGCCTGGAGGGCACGAAGAGCGATCTGCTCGCCGACATGTGGGATTCGCTCCCGAGCACCGCGTCGCCGCGACGCGAGTGCGACGCACCGGTCTGATCGAGTCGTTCAGTCGGCGCCGTCGAGGCGCACGATCGGTTCGTACAACTCGGGTCGCCGATCGCGGAACACTCCCCAACTCTGGCGAAGTGCGGCCACGGCATCGAGATCGAACTCGGCCGTGATCACGGCTTCGCTCGTGCGATCGGCTTCGACGATCACCTCACCGGTGGGTCCGGCGATGAACGAGGTTCCGTAGAACGTGAGGGTGTGCTGTCGACCGGTCTCGACACCCACGCGATTGGCCGCGATCACCGGCACCAAGTTGGCTCCGGCGTGACCCTGCATCACCCGTTGCCAATGGCGACTCGAGTCGTACGTCGGATCATGGGGCTCGCTACCGATTGCCGTCGGATACAGAATCACCTCGGCGCCGCGCAGTGCGAGCACGCGCGCGGCTTCCGGGAACCACTGATCCCAGCAGATGGCGAGGCCGATGCGACCGACCTTGGTGTCCCACACGCGAAAGCCGGTGTCACCCGGATTGAAGTAGTACTTCTCCGAGTAGCCCGGACCATCGGGGATGTGACTCTTGCGGTACACGCCCAGGACGGTGCCGTCGGCATCGATGATGGCCACCGAATTGAACGCGGCGTTGTTGGCGCGCTCGAAGAAGCTCACCGGGAGCACCACACCGAGTTCGGCCGCCACGCGTGCGAAATGGGCGATGGTCGGGTGTCCGTCGAGCGGTCGAGCCCGGCTCATGTGATCGGCCAGTTGATCGGTGCAGAAGTAATGACCCTCGAAGAGTTCGGGAATCTGTACGAGACGCGCACCGCGTGACGCGGCCTCACACACGAGTCGTTCGGCAGTGGCGACGTTGATGGCGATGTCGTCGGTCATCGCCATCTGCACGGCGGCAACGACGAGCGGGCGCATCGGTCAGGCCGAAGCGAGAGCGCCCACGAGGCGCGCCGCGAACTCTTCGGTGTGCGCGGCCAACTTCGAGCGATGCAACGCCATGCCACCGATCACGTCGGCGCCGAGTCGTTCGACCGCCTTGTCCATGGCACCGAGGGTGCGGCCCGGGTTGAGCGCGAAGGTGCAGAACGTGACGGCCTTCTTGCCTCCGAGCGAGGGCAGAGCGTTGATGGCACCGATGCCCCACGGGGCCTGACCGAACACGAAGGCACCGTGCACCCACGTGCCGATGAGCACGACATCGGCGGACTGAATGGATGCGTGATCGGGTCGACGCATGGGCGACAGACCGGTGATCGACCAGTTCTCCTGCTGCAAGTTGGCCGCGATCGACTCGGCGGCTCGCCAGGTGTTGCCCGTGAGACTCTCGACCAGAAGCGCTGCTTTCACGCCTCTCATTCTGCTCCCCCACACATCCCCAACCGGTGATCTGAAAGGGAATTAGGTGAGGAATCTGACCGAGAATCTGACCGGTGATCTGGTGAGGAATCTTCACCGATACGGTGAAGATTCCTCACCAGATCACCATGAGAACAACAGGTGGTCAGAGTTTTCTGAGGGGGGCCCAGGCGAGAAGCAGGTGTTTCGTACCCTTCCCGCCGAAGTTCACGACGGCTTCGGCCTTGTCGCCGGCACCGGTGATGTCGATGATGATGCCTTCGCCGAACGCCGAGTGCTCGACCCGATCGCCGATGCGCAGACCGAGCGTGTGCGAGTTGGTGGGTTCGATGGTGGCCGACCCGCGACCAGCGGCCAGGGCCTGATCGACAATGCGCTCGCGGCGCTCGTGCGCGGCTTGCCGATCGTCGTCGTCGATGTCGAACGAACTCACGGAACGACGCGAACCTCCGAACGCATCGCGCGACGAGCGATGCGTGGGCACGTTGCCTTCGTTCTCCACGAGTTCGGCCGGAATCTCCTCGAGGAACCGCGACGGCGGGTTGTATTGCGTGGTGCCGAACTGCTGACGCGACCACGCGTGGCAGAGGTAGAGCTTCTCCTGAGCGCGGGTGATGCCCACGTACGCGAGGCGGCGCTCTTCTTCGAGCTCGTCGGGGTCGGTGAGTGCGCGCACGTGCGGGAAGAGTCCCTCCTCCACGCCCACGATGAACACGACCGGGAACTCGAGCCCTTTGGCCGAGTGGATGGTCATCAACACGACCTTGTCGTCGTCGTTGAGCTGATCGGTGTCGGCCACCAGCGCGACTTGTTCGAGAAACTCGTCGACGCGCGCGAACTCGCGGGCCGAGCCCACCAATTCGGCCAGGTTGTCGAGACGCCCATCGGATTCGACCGACGACTCGGCTTCGAGTTCGGCCAGATAACCCGACTTGTCGACGAGGAACTGCAGCAGATCGCCCGGGCCGCTTTCGTAGTGGCTCCCGGCCTCGTCGATGAGCGCGAGGAACTCGGTGATCCCCTTGCGAGCGGCCCCGGTGACTCCGGCTTCGGTCGACTGACGCAGGGCGTCGATGAACGGAACGCCGAGTTGGGCGGCCAGCGCGTCGATCCGCGCGACCGAGGTGTCGCCGATACCGCGCTTGGGCACGTTGAGCACGCGCTTCACGTTCACTTCGTCGAGCGGGTTGTGCACCACGCGCAGATACGCGATGGCGTCCCTCACCTCGCGGCGGTCGTAGAAGCGCGTACCACCGAGCACCTTGTACGGAACACCGAAACGCATGAGCGCTTCTTCCACCGCGCGGCTCTGCGGGTTGGTTCGATAGAAGACGGCCATCGAACGCCAGGGCCGACCGTTGTTGTGCAGGCGATCGATGGAGCGCGCGACGAAATTGGCTTCGTCACCCTCGTCGTCGGCATGGAAGCGGACGATCTTGTCGCCGGCACCGGCGTTGGTCCAGAGATCCTTGGGCTTGCGCGCCACGTTCTGCGCGATCACTGAGTTGGCGGCGTCGAGGATGTTCTGGGTGCTGCGGTAGTTCTGATTGAGCACGACCACCGACACGTCGGGAAACGCGTCCTGGAACTGGAGGATGTTGCGATAGTCGGCGCCGCGGAACTTGTAGATCGACTGATCGGTGTCGCCCACCACGCACACGTTGTGATGCTGCGCGCCGAGCATGAGAATCATCTCGTTCTGCGCGACGTTGGTGTCCTGGAACTCGTCGACCAAGATGTACTTGAACTTGCGCTGATACTCGGCCAACACATCGGGGTGATTGCGCAGCAGGACGACCGTGTTCACGAGCAGATCGTCGAAGTCCATCGCCCCGGCCTTGAGGAGGCGGTTCTGGTATTCGGCGTAGATGTCGGCGTGCTTGCGGTCGATCATGCTGCCGGCCCGCTCGGCCGCCTGGGCCGGCGAGAGCAGTTCGTTCTTCCAGTTGGAGATGGCGGCGTGAACTCCGCGGGGCGTGAAGCGCTTCTGGTCGAAACCCATGTCGCGGATCACGTAGCCATTGAGGCGCTGGGCGTCGGCCTGGTCGTAGATGCTGAAGTTCTTCGGATACCCGATGCGTTCGGCGTGCACGCGCAACATGCGAACGCACGCCGAGTGGAACGTGGAGATCCACATCGAGTTGGCGATGGGGCCGACGAGGGCCTCGATGCGGTGCTTCATTTCGCCGGCGGCCTTGTTGGTGAAGGTGATGGCGAGGATGGCCGACGGGTGCACGCCGTGGTGCTCGATGAGATGCGCGATGCGGTTGGTGAGAACGCGGGTCTTGCCCGAACCGGCGCCAGCGACCACGAGGAGTGGACCGTCGACGTGCTCGACCGCATCCCTCTGCATCGGATTCAGGGTTGGGATGGGCGAAGAAGAATCGGTCATGGTCGTCGTTCCGGGAAACGCCATGTTAGAGAGTGGGTGCGCGGAGGAAGAGCCACTGCTCAGCAGCGGCGAGCCCCACACGCGGCACGGGCCGGACCGCGGGCCTCTCAGCCAACGATCCGGCCCGGCGGGCGGAAACCGTATGAATTCGGGTGTGATCAGTTACCGGTGGGCGCGGTCGGCTGGGTGGGCCGAACACCATTCACCAGATCGGTGATGCGCTGACGCAGCGTTGCCGTCGCATCGGCCACCATCGCATCGATCACGCTGTTCACCGAGACGCCGTTGGCCTGGGCCACCTGAGCGATCGTCTGACCACTCTTCAACGCGGTCTTCAGATCGGCCACGCTGATACCGATCACTTCAGCAGCCTTGGCGAGCCCTTCGGCGCGCGGGCCGCGCTGATGTGTCGAGTGATCGTGGTCATCGCTGCCCGTGCCCTCAGCCGGACGAGCGGCCCGCAGGGCCGCTGCCACCGCATCGGCCTTGGCCTGTGTGATGGTTCCAGCGCTCACGAGAGCCGACAGCTTGGCCTGCGGGCCACGCGGTGCGCCTTCGGCCGGACGCGTGGTGGGTCGGGTGGTGAATGCCGTGATGATCGCGGTGCGATCGGCCGCGGTGATGGTGCCGGCATCGACGAGCGGCTGGAGTGCGGTGTTCAACTTGGCGGTGATCTCGGCCACGTGATCGGCGCGGTTTCCGTGATGCTGCGGCGTGATGGTGCCCGACTCGCTGTCGGCGCCGGCATCGAGACCGGCCACGCGATCACTCGTCTCGGTACGCGCCGTGAGCATGAGCACCGGAACCCGGTTCCTCTCGGCTCGCAACACGCGGCACACCGTGAGCCCGTCGACGGCCGGCATCATCACGTCGAGCACCACCACATCGGGTCGCTCGCTCTTCACGAGATCGAGCGCCTTGGCTCCATCGTTGGCCGCCACCACCGCGTAGCCCTCGAGAGTGAGTGCCCGCACCAGCGACTCGCGCACCGACTTGTCGTCGTCGGCCACCAAGATGCGTGCGGACGACTCGACTCGATTCACGCTCACAGTCTGCCCCTCGCGGGTAAGAAGTCGTTGAGAATGCCGATTCAGTAGCGTGACGCGAGTGCCGCCGGCCCTCCGCGCTCCCCTTCACCTGATCGGCATCACGGCCCTGGCCGTGATGGTGGGCGCTGTATCGGGTCTGGGTTCGTGGGCGCTCTTCGAGGCGCTCGACGCCGCCACGTCCACCCGACTCGACGCCGACTGGCTCGTGTGGCCTCTCCCCGTCGCGGCCTTCGCACTCGGAGCCGCGTACCACTACGTCGGTGCCGACGCGAACAAGGGCACCTCGCTCGTGATCACCGAGTCACTCGCGCCATCGGACGACGGCACCGAGCGCGCCCCGCACGTGCCCGCGCGCATGGCCCCGATGATTTTCAGCGCCACCTACATCGCTCAACTCACCGGTGCGTCGGTGGGTCGTGAAGGGGCCGCGCTGCAAGTCGCCGGCTCGATGGTGTCGACCCTTCTGAAGCCGTTCCGTCTGCCCGCGCACGAACTGCGACTCATGCTGATCGCTGCCATGGCCGGAGCGTTCGGCGGTGCGTTCGGTGTTCCGGTTGCCGGGGCCATCTTCGCGCTCGAAGTTCAGCGCACCGGACGCATTCGTTACGAAGCACTCGCACCGGCGCTCGCTGCTTCGGTCACGGCCGACTACGTGGTGGAGGGTCTCGGTCGATCGACTCCGATCATCGCTCTGCCCGTCGATCTCGACGTGGCCGTCGTGTTGAAGCTCGTGGTCGTTGGTGTGCTGGCCGGCTTGGCGGCACGGGCATTCATCGTGTCGTTGCACGCGATCAAGAGCGCGTCGCGTCGACTCGTGGTGTGGGCACCGGCCCGGCCCGTGATCGGCGCCGTCACCACCCTCGCGCTCATGGGGTTGTTCGGTCGCGACTACCTCGGCCTGTCGCTACCGCTCGTCGACAGTGCACTCAGCGGTATCGCCGCCGACTGGTGGGAACCGGTGCTCAAAATCGTGTTCACGGTGGTTGCTCTCGGTTCGGGAATTCCCGGCGGCGAAGTGACGCCGTTGTTCGTGGTCGGCGCCACGCTCGGCTCCACTCTCGCCGAACCATTGTCGCTCGATCCGCGCCTGGCCGCAGCGGCCACCCTGGCCGCCGTGTTCGGCGCCGCATCCAACACACCCATCGCCTGCGCGATTCTGGCCGTCGAACTCTTCGGGGGCGGACTCGCGGTTCCGGCCGCCGTGGTGTGCATCGTGGCCTACGCGGTGTCACCCGAGCGCGGCATCTACGACGGTCAACGCACTGGCGCTACGAAAGACCTCCGGGCCAGCGCACCACGACGACCTCGCTCATGAACGCCGGCGGATGATCGCGGATCCACGCTTCGATCTCCGGCAAGCGCGCTTCGGGTAGACACAAACGTCGGCGCGCCGATTGCGCGAGCTGGGACGGCTGGGCGGCATGACGACTCAAGGGTGGACGCGGAACCTCCACTACTTCGGGTTCGATACCGAGCGCGCGCACCACGGCCACGAAGTCGTCGGACGTGGGCCCGTCGGGCCGCTTCAGATTCCAGAAGTGGAGCCAACCTTCGTTCCAGGCCGACTGCGGATGACGCTTCGGGAGAACCACCACCACACCGAGCGTGGCTGCCGCCGTGAGCGCCACCACGAACGCCTCGATGTTCTGCACGTTGTAGACGACGTGATGACACACCACCACATCGCGTGGTGCGAGTGGTGCGCCGTGCACTTCGGCTTCGATCGCGGCATCGGGCCACTTGCCCTGAATCTCGGCGTGAGCGACGCCGATTTCGTCGCAAGCCGTCGCGAACTTGGCGAGCATGGCCGGGTTCTCGTCGACACCAGTGATGTGCGTGGCGCGCGGCGCGAGCGGAACCGAACTGCGCCCACCACCACAGCCGACGTCCATGACCGAACCGCCGTCGATCGGCAACAGTTCACGCGCCATCTCGAAGATGGGGCTGGCCGGATCGACCGTGTCGTCCATGGCGAAGGTGGCCGGGTCGTGCGCCCAGGGCGGAACTTCGGCTTGCGCAAGAATGTGCTCGGGCACACCCCAACCGTGCAACTGTTCGGCCCAGTGTCGACCAGCCTCGGTGAGGAACCCGTCGTCGGCCGACGGTGACGAAACGTCGTCGTGAGTCATCTACGCGATGCGAACGGGCAGTGCACGCGGACCGCGGATCTGACCCACGCTCCACACGACTCCCTCTTCACCGTGCGCCAACTCGAAATCGGGGAAGCGCTTGATGAACTCCTCCACCGCCACGCGCAGTTCGAGGCGCGCGAGGTTCGATCCGAGGCAGCGGTGAATGCCGAGGCCGAACGCGGAGTGTCGATTCTCGGCGCGATCGATGAGCACCCTGTCGGCGTCGGGGAACTCGGCCGGATCGAGATTGGCGGCCGGGAACGGCAGCAACACCCACTCGTCCTTCTTCATCGGGCAGCCGTGGAAGTCGTGATCCTTCGCCACCAGGCGGGCCATGGTGACGGGCGCGTACGCGCGCAGGAACTCTTCGATGGCCGTGGGCATGAGCGACGGATCGCTCGCGAGTCGACGGCGATCGTCGGCGTGCGTGGCGAGGTGCCACAGGCTCGAACCGATGGCACTCCAGGTGGTGTCGATGCCGGCCACGAGGAGCAGCAGGATGAACCCACCCACCAACTCGTGCGGGATCTTTTCGCCGAATAGTTCGACGTCGAGCAGGTAACCCGCGAGGTCGTCGCGCGGGTTCGCGATGTGATCGTCGATCTGCGCCTTGACGTAGGCGTCGATGCGTTCGAACGCGCTGATGCGATCCTGCGGATCGAGATTGATGTTCTCGAGCAAGTCGTGCACGAACTCGCGGAACAGGTCTTGATCTTCGAGCGGGAAGCCGAGCATGCGCGCGATCACGTTGACCGGAATATGCTGCGCGTACTGAATGGCGGCGTCGACGGTGAGGCCGATTTTCGCTTCGGCTTCCATCTCGTCGAGCAATTCGTTGCAGAGCCGACGGATCTCGGGCTCCCATTCGGCGATCTTCTTCGGCGAGAACGGCGGCAGAACGACGCGACGCGCTTCGTGATGGAAGGGCGGGTCGCTCGTGATGGGCGGGGCACCACCGATGGGCGCCGGATCGAGCGGGATCTCGGTGCTCACGACCACGGCGCGGCTGGTGAAGTTCTCGGTGTCGTAGGCGATCTCGCGCACGAGTTCGTGCGTGACGGGCAACCAGGTTCCGCCGTAACGCTCGGAGTGGGCGACCGGGCACTTGTCGCGCAGTTCGGCCCAGATGGCATGCGCGTGCCGGTTGTATTGCGGATCACCGTGATCGAAGTCGGTCACCCAATCGGTGACCGGACCGTAGATCGACTTGGGGGCGTCGTATCCGGTCATGTCATTCCGACAGCGTGATGGCGAACTCGGGGCAGTTCGCCACGGCGAGACGAGCGCGCTCGACCAACTCGGGCGGAACGTTGCCGTCGCCGATCACCACGGCCTGGCCGTAGTCGTCGACATCGAAGAGTTCGGGGGCCAGGGCGTAGCAGCGGTTGTGACCTTGGCACTTCTGAGCGTCCACGTGAATGCGCATGAGACGAGGGTAGTGGGACAAACTCTCGGTCATGGCCTCGCGTCGTACTCCCCCGTTGGCGATCCTGCTCCCGCCGTCGGAGGGCAAGGCCGAGGGCGGCCACGCGCCGAGGTGGAAGACCAGCGCGGGAACGTTCGGCAAGGCCTTGGGCGCACGGCGAGCCGAGGTGGTGGCGGCCATCGACAAGGCCAAGGGTGGCGACGCCACGTTGCTCGGTGTGAACGGCAAGCACCTGGCTCGCGCGCAGGAGTCGAATCGTGCGTTGGTGGGTGCGCCCACGTTGCCGGCTCACGCTCGTTACACCGGTGTAGTGTGGGAACACTTGTCGCCGTCCACGTTGTCGGCGAGCTCGCGCACGCGCGCGGCCGATTCGATCGTGGTGGTGAGTGGACTGCTCGGTGTGGTTGGATTCGCCGACGCGGTACCCGATTACCGATTGAAGATGGGCGCGTCGCTCGCGCCGCTCGGCAAGTTGTCCACCTGGTGGCGTCCGTCGTTGTCGGATGCGCTCAACGAATGGGCCGACGGACGGTTCGTGATCGATCTGCTGCCGGGCGAACATCGCGCGGCGTGGATTCCGTCAACGGATGATTTCGCCGGAATGGTGTCGGTGTCGTTCGTGGAGAAGTCGGGCAAGGTGGCAGGGCACGATGCGAAGGCGGCCAAGGGGATGTTGGCGCGGTACTTGGTGGAGTCGAGTGGTGACGTGGAGAAGGCGCTGAGGGAGTGGAAACACCCCCGCTTCCGCCTGACGTGGTGAAGCGAGGATCTGGTGAGGATTTTTCACCCTGAGGGTGAAAAATCCTCACCAGATCCTCAAGTGGCTCGAGTTAGTGGAGTTACTCGAGTCACTCGGGTCAGTGCAGTTTGTCCTTGAAGAAGGTGAGGACGCGCTCGACACTCGCTTCGTCGCGCTGTTCGGTGAGCACCGAGTGATCGGTCTTCTTCACCGACGGCAGTTCGATCGCCACGAACTTGTCGCCGATCAAGTCGCGCAACGTAGAAAAACGATCACCCACCAGACGATCACCGGTGTACCGCAATCCGAGCACTTCGCAACCAGCGGCCGCGCGACGCTGCACCGCTCGCTCGTCGTCGGCCGACAAATGAAGATTGGCCGAACGCTTCTTGCCCATCGGGAACGGCAACGACGGCTGACTCAGAACCGGCGCGACCATGTGATCGTCGATCATCATGCCGAGCGCGAATCCGCCCGAGAAGCACATACCGAGCGCACCGATGCCCTTGCCGCCCACCTCGGAATGGAGTTGCCGACCGAGCGCGCGCAAGAACGCGATGATGGGCGACGTCTTGTTCATGGCCAACGCCGAGAACTCCTTCGACACGCACACCTTGGTGAGTGACGACATCGCGTAGCCGTTCGAGAACTCCTTGCCCGGCGTGCCCACCAGGCTCGGCATCACCACGGTGAATCCGGCGTCCACCAGGTCGTTGGCGAACTTGGTGACGTTGGGCGTGATGCCCGGAACTTCGTGCACCACGATCACGCCCGGGCCCGAGCCGCGACGATAGGTGTCGCGCGTGAAGCCCGCAGCCGTGAACGAACCCTTCTCCCAACCGGCCAGAACGTCGGTGCTCATGACAGTCTCCTCACTGATTCGAGCGCGCGTTCGGCGAGCCCTTCGGGGCCGAGTTTCAACGCGGCCAGATCGACACCTTCTTGCTTGCCCATCGCACCGTGAAGGTAGCGCGCGTACACACCCTCGCTGATCACAGCGAGTCGCCAGCACGAGAACGCGACGTAGTAGTCGATGCCACTCACGTCGCGACCGGTGCGCGTTGCATAGCGATCGACGAGCGACCGATACGCGGGGAATCCGCCAGCGGGGGTCGGATCGTTGGCGCGGAACTGCGGATTGGACGCATCGGCCCAATACACGCCGAGATATCCGAGATCGGCCAGCGGATCGCCGAGCGTGCACAACTCCCAATCGAGAACACCCGCGATGCGCCCGGTCGTCACATCGGTGAGACAGTTACCGAAGCGGTAGTCGCCGTGCGCGATCACGGTGCCCTGTTGTGTTGGCACACGCTCGCTGAGTCGACGCGCCACTTCGTCGATGGCCGCCAACTCACGCGTCTTCGAGTTCTCCCACTGGCTCTTCCAACGCTTCAGCTGCCGTTCGATGTAGCCGTCGCGACGAGCGAGATCGCCCAGACCCACGGCATCAACGTCGACCGCGTGCAGATCGGCCATCACGTCAATGAGGTGATGCGACGCGGTCTCGCGCAACGACGGATCGAGAAGAGCAGCCTTGTCGGCACTGTCGAGAACCACGCCGTCGACGAAGCCCATCACGTAGAACGGTGCACCATTCACAGCCTCGACGGTGCACACACCGAGGGCGGGCGGAACCGGCACGTTGGTTCGGCCCACGGCGGCGATGATCTTGTACTCGCGCGCCATGTCGTGCGCGGTGGCCAGAACGTGACCGAGCGGTGGACGGCGCAGCACGTAGTGCGTGCTGCCCGCGTCGGTGACACGGAACGTGAGATTGGATCGGCCGCCGGCGATGAGATCGAACACGAACGGCGCGCGCGCACCGTCGATGTTCTCGACCAGCCACGCGCTCACCTTGTCGACATCGATCCCCTGCACCGCAACCCCCAACGTCACCGTAGTGGCGTCATTCCCATTCGATCGTGCCTGGCGGCTTCGACGTGATGTCGTACGCCACCCGATTGACACCCTTCACCTCGTTGATGATGCGACTGGCCATGCGCTCGAGAAGGTCGTACGGCAGCCGGGCCCAATCGGCGGTCATGGCGTCGTCGCTGGTGACCGCGCGGATGATGATGGGGTGCGCGTACGTGCGCTCGTCGCCCATCACACCCACCGAGCGGATGTCGGGCAACACCGCGAAGGCCTGCCAGATCTCGCGCTCGAGTCCGGCCTGCTTGATTTCGTCACGCACGATCGCGTCCGCTTCCTGCAGGATGGCCACCTTGTCGGGCGTGACCTCGCCGATGATGCGCACGCCCAAGCCGGGGCCGGGGAACGGCTGCCGCCACACGATCTCGTCGGGCAGACCCAACTCGTGACCGAGCTTGCGCACTTCGTCCTTGAACAACGAACGAAGCGGTTCGACGAGTTTCAGCGTCATGTCATCGGGCAAGCCGCCGACGTTGTGATGGCTCTTGATCACGGCCGCAGTGCCATCGGCGCCGCCACTCTCGATCACGTCGGGATACAGCGTGCCCTGCACCAAGAACTCGGCGTCGGTCACGCCACCGGTGTGCTTTTCGAAGATGCGCACGAACAATTCGCCGATGATCTTGCGCTTGGTCTCGGGTTCGGTCACGCCCGCGAGTCGCTCGAAGTACTGCGGGCCGGCATCGACGTGGATCAACTCGATCCCCATGTTGCGCCGGAACGTCTCGACCACCTGTTCGCTTTCGCCCTTGCGCATCAGACCGGTATCGACGTACACACACGTGAGCTGCGATCCGATCGCGCGATGAACGAGCGCGGCGGCGACCGACGAATCGACACCACCCGACAGTCCGCAGATCACGCGCTTGTCTCCTACTTGCGCACGCACGGCCGCTACTTGTTCGTCGATGATCGACCCCATCGTCCAAGCGGCTTCGCAACCGGCGAGTTCGTGCAGGAATCGCTTCATCACGTCGGCGCCGTAGGGCGAGTGCACCACTTCGGGGTGATACTGAGCGCCCCAGATACGACGCGCGTCGTTCTCGAGCACCGCGACCGGCGCCTCGGGAGTGGACGCGACCCCGGTGAATCCGTTGGGCACACGCGTAATGGCGTCGAAATGACTCATCCACACGTCTTGTTCGGCCGGCAGACCTTTCAACAACGTCGAGTTCGACGCGGCCGTCAGTCGCGTGCGCCCGTACTCGCCGCGCGAACCGCGCCCAACTTCACCACCCAACTGTTGAGCGATGAGTTGCGCGCCGTAACAGATGCCGAGAATCGGCACACCCGCTTCGTAGATCGCGGCGTCGAGACTCGGCGCACCGTCCACGTGAACACTCTTCGGGCCACCCGACAAGATGATGGCGGCGGGCTGGCGCCGAGCGACCTCGGCCGCGGTGATGGTGTGCGGCACGATCTCGGAATACACGTTGTGCTCACGCACACGTCGGGCGATGAGCTGCGCGTACTGCGCACCGAAATCGACCACGAGCACGGTTTGCCGGGGGCTCACGGGTCGATCGTAGTGGCCCTTGCCACGCCACATCCGATCCGCTGGGTGCGTGTCGCCCGGGCGTGTCACGATGGGAGGGTGACGTGGCTGAAGCGACTCCTAGTGTGCGCGGTCGTCTCCATCGCACCGCTGGCCGCCGTTGGATCGAACGCCGTTGCCACCACGACGCCGCCCGCTCCCCCGGTCACCAACGACTTCATGGATCTCGAGCGCGACGTGAGCGAGTGCATCAGCGCGATGCCGAAGCCCGGATGTGGTCGCGAACCCACTGCATCGGGTGATCGCGGCGGCGCCATGCAACTCGCGTTGTTCGGCATCATCCTCGTGGCCATGGCCGGAATCGGCACGCGAGTCGCCTTCGCGGTGCGAGCCCGCGACCGTCAGCCTTCGTGATTCAGAGGCTCAGAAGACTTCGCTGAAGAAGTCGAGCATCGCGCGCCACGAACGATCATCGGTGGGCGCGTCATACTTGATGCCCGGGCGCTCCATCAGATCGGCATTCTTGTTGGTGAACGAATGCTCAGCACCACCGAACACGTACAACCGCCAATCGCATCCGGCCGCCTTCATCTCGGCCTCAAAGGCATTGCGTTGTTCGACCGGGATCATCGGGTCGTCGGCTCCGATACATACGAGCACTTTCGCGCTGATCGCTCCGGCTGCCGCTGGCTTCGACGTGCCGAGTCCGGAATGGAATCCGACCACCGCGGCGAGATCGACACCATCACGCGCCAACTCGAGCGACATGGTTCCGCCGAAGCAGTAGCCGATCGACGCGACGCGCTTGTGATCGACGCGCGGATGAGCGAGCAGTTGCGCGAGTCCGGCCTTGGCTCGCTTGCGCGTTTCGTCGGGCGACTGAATGAGCGCCACCAGTTTGGGCATCATCTCGTCGAACGGCACCGGCTTACCGCCGCCGTGATAATCGAGTGCGAACGCCACGTGGCCGAGTTCGGCCAGACGATCGGCCCGCATCTTGGCGTGATCGTCGAGACCCGGACCCTCGTGACACACGAGAACACCCGATGTGGTTCCACTTCCGGATGGCTCGGCCAGATAGCCGATGTACTCGACACCGTCGATCACGTACGAGACGTCGCGTCCCATGTCCCCTCCCCCTGTGATGGGCGAAATAACCGGCAAATTTGCCGGGTTTTCGCGCCCAATGGTTATTCGCCGACGAGTTCCTTGCGGAGTTCGCGCTTCAAGAACTTGCCGCTCGCGTTACGCGGGATCGGCTCGCTGCGGAACCACAACTTCGACGGGACCTTGTAGCTCGCCAACGACTGCTTCAAGAACGCGCGCAGTTCGTCTTCGCCCACCGACTTACCGGGTTGCAACACGATGCACGCCGCGACCTCTTCACCCAGACGCTCGTCGGGGATTCCGAACACGGCCGCCTCGGCGATCGCGTCGTGACGATAGATCGCGGTCTCGACTTCCGAGCAGTACACGTTCTCGCCACCGCGGATGACCATGTCCTTGGCGCGGTCGACGATGTAGATGAATCCGTCGGCGTCGATGCGCGCGATGTCACCGGTGTTGAGCCAACCGTCCTTGATGGTCTCGGCCGTGGCCTCGGGGCGATTGAGATAACCCTTGATCGTGATCGCACCCTTCACGCACAAGATGCCGGTGATGGCCGGATCGCGCGGAAGATCGCGTCCTTCTTCGTCGACGAGCTTCACGTCGAGAGTGGGCACGGCCGGGCCGCACGACTCGGGCTTGCTCGTGTACCAGAGCGACGTATTGGCGGTGATGATTCCGTGGGTCTCGGTCATGCCGTAGCCCGTGGTGGGCGTGCCGTGCTCGAGTTCCTTGTCGATCTTCTCGACGAGGTCGGGCTGCACCGCCGCACCACCACCGGAGATGGCGGCCAGCGACGACGTGTCGCGCGTCTTCCAATCGGGATGCAGCAGGAGTTCGCGACCCATGGTGGGAACGCCCGAGAAGTTGGTGCACTTCTCGCGCTCGATGAGTTCGAGAGCGCGGCCCGGATCCCACTTATACATGAGAACGAGCGTGCCGCCTACGAGCGTGGCCGGGTGCAGGATGCAGTTGCACGCCGTCACGTGGAAGAGCGGTGTGGGCGCCATGAACACCGGCGGCAACGCGGGCGGCGCGGGCGGCGCTTCCTTGAGCGCACCAGCCGCCACGGCCTTGGCGATACCGGCGGTGGCCGCACCGGTCATGGACGCGATGTTCATGACGTTGATGACCGAACCGCGGTGGTGCAACTGCGCACCCTTCGGGAAACCGGTGGTGCCCGATGTGTAGAAGATGGTGGCGTCGTCATCGGGGTCGATGTCGGCCGGCGGGAGCGAACCCGGATCGGCGGCGGCCATCACGTCGATCCAACGAGCGCCACCGGCGGGCAACGCGCGATCGGTACGCACCGAGATCACATGAGCGGACGGCGCGTTCGGGATCTGCGAGAACCGCTCGAGACGCTCGTCGTCGACGATGAGAATCTTGGGCTTCGAGTCGTTGAGCGCGTACTCCATTTCGGTGGGGGTCCACCACGCGTTCATGCCCACCACGGCGGCACCGAGCGACACGGTGGCCCAGTAGCCCACGACCCACTCGGGATAGTTGCGCATGGAGAGGGCGACGCGATCGCCGCGCTGCACTCCCTGGCTCACGAGGTAGTGCGCGAGCTTGCGAACCTGCGCGTGAATCTCGTTGTAGGTGTACGACTCGTCTTCGTAGACCAAATACTTCTTGTCGCCGTGGGCTGCGGTGAGCTCCCAGATGAAGCGCATGTTGGGCGGAGCGGCGGCGAAGGTCTTGACCTCCACTCCACGGACGGTGACGGTCGTGACCTCGAATGGAGATCCGGGACCTTCGATTTCTTTACGGGCGGCGATGTAGTGCTCGATCACGGGGTACATCGTGGCCGTTCGACCTCTCCCCTGGCAACGTCTAGACCCCTATTGGGCGCGAAACCCCGGCAAATTTGCCGGTCTAGTTCGCCAAGCCTTCAGCCGGTACCGGAATCCGGAGCAGTTGCTCGGCGATGGTCTCGAAAATCAGTTTCGCGCCCCGGCGATACACGTGGACCCCGTCGTATCGGTAGTCGAGATCGATCGCCTCG
>Ga0194133_10001679_pt1 | contig 37345 bp, 23 predicted proteins | sample TA2KigOf40mmetaG_FD_155448 | JGI IMG/M metagenome (GOLD analysis project Ga0194133, IMG submission 155448) | Freshwater microbial communities from Lake Tanganyika, Tanzania - TA2015055 Kigoma Offshore 40m | ecosystem: Environmental > Aquatic > Freshwater > Lake | place: Tanzania: Lake...
GTCGACCTCGCGCTGGTCCGCGGAGAGGCGGCCCTCGAGGATCAGGCGGCGGAGGTTGCCATAGGTGGAGACGTTGTTGAAGCCGTGGTCGTGGACGCCAACGTGCGAGACATGAGAGGCCATATGGCGGACGGTCTTCTCGCGCCCGAGGCGGAGGAACTCCTCGTCGCCGGTGGCGTCAAAGTGCAGGAACGCCATCCCGAACTGGAAGCCCTGCGTCCACTCGGTCCAGCCGCGGGAGGTGTACTGTCCCTTCCAGGTGAAGACGGGGGTGCCCTTGGCGGGATCCCAGGCCCCGTTGAGGGCGTGGATCTTGCGGCCGGCGAGCGCGAACACGCGGTCGGTCTTCGGGAGGAGGGCCTTGGCGGTGAGGCGGTTATTAATCTTCATGGGGCGGGGGCGGCGGAAGGCGCGGACGTTGCCCGTGGGCCGCCGGGAAAGACAAGGGCATTTCACGGTTTACGCAGGCGCGGGACCGGGCATTCCGTGCGGGATGGAAGCGTGGTCCGCGCAGTTCCTGCAGGCGTTCATCCCACTGTTCGTGGCGATCGACCCGATCGGGCTGGCGGCGATCTTCCTCGCGCTCGGGCGCGGCCTGACGCCCCTGCAACGGCGGCGCGTGGCGCTGCAGGCGACGCTCACGGGTGGCGGCGTGGCGCTCCTGTTCCTGTTCCTTGGGGCCAGCATCTTCGCGGCGCTGGGGATCTCGGTGCACGACTTCCAAGTGGCCGGCGGGCTGATCTTGTTTCTGCTCGCGGCGCGCGACCTCGCTCACTCCGGGGCGGACCCGGAGCCCACCGAGGATTGCGGCGTCGTGCCACTGGGGATGCCGCTCATCGCCGGGCCGGCCTTGATCGCGACGCTGCTGGTATTGGCCGGCTCGGTCGGCTTCGGAGTGACCTTGGCGGCGCTGGGCGTGAACCTTGTTCTGGTGGCGCTGGCGTTCACCCAGAGCGAACGCCTCGGCCGTCTGGCCGGCCCTACGGCGCTAAGGGCGGTCTCCAAGCTCATCTCGATGCTGCTGGCCGCGATCGCCGTGGCGATGGTCCGCCAGGGCCTCAAGGGCTGATTGCCGCCCGCGGGTTCGACCTCCGGCTCAGCCGGAGAAGGTGGTCATCAGTTCCGCGTAGATGCGGGCGCTGGCGAGCAGTTCCCGCACTTTTGCCCGCTCGTCCACCGCGTGGCAGTTCTCGCCGCCCGGGCCGTAGCCGAGCGTGGGGATGCGCCGGTGGTGGGCGAAGAAGTGCATATCGTTGAACCCGGTGGAGACGTTGAACCGGGTGGGCGTGCCGCGGACGCGCCGGACGCAGCCCGCCATCGCCGCGAAGAACGGGTGGGTGGGCGGGCTGAAGCAGGCGAAGTTTTCGGCCAGCTTGCGGACGCGCACCGTCCCGGCGGGCAGGCGCCGGGCGGCGTTCCGGACGAAGGTCCGGAACTCGCGCTCGGCCGCGGTGTGGTCCTCCAACGGCAGCACGCGCCGGTCGACGGTGAAGCTGGCGTGCGCGGGCACGGTGTTGATCTTGGCCCCTTCCCCGCAGTGGAAGACGCCGCCGAGGTTCACGGTCGGCCGCATGGTCCGGCCCTCTGGGGTGCGCCAGGTGCGGTCCGCGAGGCGCCGCTCGTAATCTGCGAACCGGCCCACCAGCGCGGCCATCCCCACGAGGGCGTTCACGCCCCTCTCGGGCGTCGAGCCGTGCGCCGCGCGGCCCCGCACCTCGACCTCGAACCACAGGGTGCCGTTGTGTCCGCAGCAGATGTTCCGCCCCTCGCCCCCCTCCATCACGACCGCGTAGTCCGGCGCGATCGGCGCGTGCTGGACCAGCCAGCCCGCCCCCAGCGCGGAATCCGTTTCCTCGTCCGCAGTAAACGAGACCTCGATGTTCAGCCGCGGGGAGGTCCCGGTGGCCTGCAGGGCCTCCAAGGCTAGGAGCAGGCTCGCGATTGAGCCCTTCATATCCGCAGTGCCCCGGCCGTAAACCCAGCCGCCCGTCTCCTTCCCGCTGAAGGGGTCGCCGTGCCGCCAGCGGCCGGAGACGGGGACAACGTCGTAATGCGCGTTAAAATGCAGGGTCTTCGCGCCCGGGCCGGCCCGCCGGCGTCCGAGGACGTTGTAGCGCGGGAAACCGCGCTGCGCTGGCGGCAGCACCTGCCGCAGCAGGCGGTCCGGGATCGGGTAGCGCCGCGCCGGGCAGCCCGCGGCGCCCAGTTCCCGCTGCAGCCACGCCGTGATGGCCCCGTAGTGGTCGCCGGGCGGGTTGATCGTCGAGATCCCTACCAAGTGCCGCAACCGCGCGATCAACCGCTTCGGGTGGCGGCGGATGTAGTCGGCGGGCGTCATCGGGTGGGTTCAGCCGCGGCGCTGCCAGTCGTCCCGCGATTTCCGGGCGCGGAGGGCGTCGGCCGCCGGATCGTTGAGAAAGCGTTCCGTGGCCGGGTCCCAGCGAACCGGGCGGCCGAGTTCCATCGCGATCGCGCCGAGGTGGAGGGTGGTGCTGAGGCGGTGCAGGGCCTCCGCCGGGTACATTGGCGCCCGGCGGTCGCGAAGGGAGTCGAGGAAGTCGCGGTGCTCGCGGGGGCGGCGCGGCCAGAGGCGGTTCACTTCCGGGGCCCAGGTTTGGCGGAGGATGTTCGGATCGCTGCCCTCGAGGCGGCCGAGCCAGCCGCGGTTCCCGACCCAGCCCGCGTCGCCCTCGAGGCGGATGGAAGGCTCGCTGGCGCCGACCGTGAGGACGACCCCGTTGGCGTAGGTGAATTCGAGCTCGTAGGTGCGGGCGGTGGTGTTGAACGCCCCGGTCGGGAACTCGCCCCGACCGCGGACCGCCACGGGCCCGGTATCCTCCACGCCGGCGGCGACCTGGGCGGTGTCGACGAGGTGCGCGCCCCAGTCGGTCAGGGATCCGCCGGAAAAGTCGCGGATCTGGCGCCAGCACTGGGCGTCGGTGAGGGTTGGGGAATAGGGCCGAAAGGGTGCGGGCCCGAGCCAGAGTTCGTAATCGAGGCCCTCGGGAACGGGGGCGGGCGCCTCGAGCGGGAAGAGGGGTTTGACGGGCAGGCCGACTTGGATGCGGCGCAGGCGGCCGATGCCGCCGTTGCGGACCACCTCGGCCAGCTTGTGGTACTGGATCACGGAGCGGTCTTCGAGGCCGGTGGCGAAGAAGGCTCCGGGACGGCGCGCGACAGCGTCGGCAAGGGCGCGGCCCTCCGCAATGGTGAGGGTGGGTTTCTCGCAGAAGACGGCCTTGCCGGCAGCAAGGGCGAGCAGCGCCATCGGTACGTGCCAATGGTCGGGGGTGGAGATGACCACGGCGTCGATGTCCGGGCGGGCGATCAGAGCCCGGAAATCGCGGAACTCGGCGCAGCCGGGCCGCCCTTGGTGGCGGTCCACGGCCTCGCATGCGCGCCGACGGCGGTCCGCGAAGACGTCGCAGACCGCGACGATGCGGCAATCGTCCTCTTGGAGGAACTGGTGGAGGTTCACCCCAAAGCCGTGGGCCCCAACCCCGATGCAGCCGAGGGTGACCTTGCCGGAGGGGGCGGCTGCGCTAAGGAGGCGGGCGGGCAAGACGCGGGGGGCGACCCCAGCGGCGAGCGCGCCGGCCAGCCCGGTGCGGAGGAAGGAGCGGCGGGGGGCGGGGTGGAGCATTGGGGCAGAGGGGGCGTCAGGCGCCGCAGCAGGGTTTGAACTTGTGGTCGCTGCCGCAGGGGTAGGGCGGGCCGGGCGAGGCCTTGGGCAGGCCGGAGGGCGCTGAAGGGGAGCTCATCGGCGCGAGGAAGCCCCGCCCGCCGGGGGGTTGGCGAGCGGTTTTTGGGCGCCCCGGGGCGGCGCTCAGGCGGACATAAACCCGAGGTCGGGGCGGGCGAAGCGGCCGAGGTTCGGGAAGATCGTCGGGAGGTTGGTGGCACTGACGCCGAACCAGCGGGCGAGGGTGGCTGCGTACTCGTCCACGCTGGTGGTGGGGATCCAGGTGCCGCGGCCGCCGCTGTCGTCCGGCCCGCCGAGGGCCTGTACGGGCATCTGGCCGTACATTGTGCCGCCGCGGACGGCCCCGCCCATCACCAGATGGTGGCTGCCCCAGCCGTGGTCGGAGCCGTCGCCGTTGGTGTTGAACGTCCGGCCGAAGTCCGAGGCGGTGAAGACCGTCACCTGGTTTTGGGCGCTGATCTGGTTCATCGCTTGGTTGAAGGCGGCGAGCGAACGGCTGATGTCCCGGAGAATATTGCTGTGGGCGCCGTTGGCGGTGTTGCCGAGGACGACTTGGTTGTCGTGGAGGTCGAAGCCGCCGATGCGCACGAAGAATATCTGGCGCTTCAGGTAAAGCCGGTCTTGGGCGTTGACCAGGCGGGCAACCATATGCAGCTGCTGGCCGAGGCTGGTGTTCACTCCGTTAAAGGCGGCGGCGAAGGGGCTGGTGCCGGTGATGACGGACGAGAGCAGCGAACTGGTGCCGAGGGCGCGGCTGGTGAGGCCGCCGAAGGCGGTCTCGAGCAGGTTGGCGTTCTGGACCGCGAGGGCGTCGTTCAGGGCGGAGGTGCGGACCCCGTTGACCGAGGTGGGGGTACCGGCGCTGCCGGTGAGGGCTACGGAGCCGCCGGTGCCGACGGCGTACTGCTGGACCCTGCGCCCGATCTGGAAGCTGTTCTGACCGTTGAGGGTCATCGACATCGAAATCCGGTTGTTGGCGTTGAAGGCGTCGACCAAGTCGGCCACGCGGCCACCCCAGCCGGTCGCGACCTCGGAGAACGGGCGGTCGGCGATGCTGGTCTGCCATTCGACCTGCTGGTCGTTATGGGAGAAGAGCTGGCGCGGGCGGAGGTCGGGCCGGGAGGTGTAGAGGGCCTTGGTGAGGGGCTGGGAGAGGGTGCCGACGTTGGCCATCACGGCGAGGCGACCGCCGTCGTAGAGGGCCTTCAGTTCGGTCATCGCCGGGTGGAGGGCCCAGCTGCGGCCGTCGCCGCCCGGCGTGGCGATGGGGAGGAGGGAGGACTGGGGCAGGGCGAGGGCGCCGCGGGCGGTGGCGTAGGCGGCGTAGCCGGCAGTGTCGGCTGGGACCACAAGGTTGTTCGCGTCGTTGCCACCCGCGAAGAAGAGGCAGACGAGGGCCTTGAAGTCCGGGGCGGGCGCGCCGGCGCGGGGCGGGGCGGCGGGGGCGTCCGGGCTGGCGGCGGCGCCCATCAGGCGGAGCTGGGCGAGCGAGGAGAGCAGCCCTGTGGTGCCGACGGAGGCGCAGCAGGCGCCGACGAACCGGCGGCGGGAGAGGTCGTGGGTCTTCGATTTCATCGGGGGCTATTTCTGGATGGCGCCTTGGGGGACGGTGGAGATGAGGTAAATCGCGGAGCGCACCCGCTCAAGGTCGGCGCCGCCGTAGGTGTTCCCGGTGTTGGCGGGCATCGCGACGAGGGCCTCGGCGAAGCGGTCCTGCAGCGTCCGGGGCACAGCGCCGCCGGCGAGGAGGAGGTTCGCCCGGTTGACGAGGTCGCGGGGCGAGCGCGACAGCGCGAGCAGGGTGGCGTCCGCGCGGATGCCGACCGTGGCCTCGGCGGGGTTGAACACCGAGGTGGTGCCCGGGATGCCCGTGCGGCCGGCGTAGATGTAGTTCCAGAGCTGGTTCGGAATGCTGATGGCGGTGGTGTCGTTGATGATCTGATACTCCGGGGCGACGAGTCCGGCACCTGCGAGCGGCCCGGACTGCACGAAGTCGGGCTCGAAGAAGTTGAATACGGTCGGCGCCCGCAGGGAGGCCTGGGCGAGGGTGGCCTCGGGGTTCGGGATAAAGAAGCGGCCGTCGTTGGCGCCTCCCCCGAAGGCCCGCAGCACCGCGGTGGCCCGCAGCAGCGGCTCCTTCAGCTTGCCGTAGCTGGCGGTGGTCGCGATGGCGGCCGAGCGCGCCTCGTAATCGAGGAGGATCGCCCGCACCACCGCGCCGAGGTCGCCGCGCACACCCGCGCCGTTGTTGGCGAAGACCTGTCCCACCCGGTACACATAACCCGGGCTCGGGTTGGAAGTGATGAGCCGCTGGATCAGCTGGCGGGAGAGGAACGGCCCGGTGTTCGGATGGTTGAAAAGGGTGTCGAGGGTGTCCTTCAGGTCCTGCTGCGGGCTCTGCCCGGCCGGGATGCGGCGGCCCGAGAGGATCTGCTTCTCGGCCGTTTCGTGAAAGTCGCCATAGAACCGCATCGGCTGGAGGTAGTTGACGGGGGCGCCGCGGAAGTTCGGGACGCTCGCGTTGCTCGCAAAGCCCAGGCCGGTGAAGACCTTTGCCATCTCCGAGATGGTGCGGTTGTCGTAGGTCGGGATGGGAGCGCCGTTGATATCCACCTTGGCCGTGCCGTCAGGCTGGAGCTCCACGAGGCCCACGCTGAAGAGCTGCATCACCTCGCGCGCGTAGTTCTCGTCGGGCGCCGTGGTTTGGCGGCCGTCCGCAGCGAAGGTCGCCTTGGCGTTGCGCAGGGAGCTCAGGTAGACGCCCATCACCGGGCTCAGGGTCACGTTCTCCAGCAGTTGCCGCGCATTCCCGAAGGCGTCCCGCACCAGCAGGTCATAGTAGTTGGCCAGGGCCCGCGGGTTGTTGAAGAGGGTGCTGTTCACATCCGAGACCACGAAGATCTGGCTCAGGGCGAAGGCCACCCGTTGCCGCAGTTGGTCGGGGGCGGTCAGCGCCAGGCGCCACCAGGCGGCCTGCCGGTTCGGCTGCGAATACTGGGGATTCTCGCCTCGCGCCGTGTAGTCCCGGAAGTCCGCGTCGGTCGCGTCCAAGTGCAGCGATGGAGCGACGCTCATTTGCTGGGTGATCCACGCGTCGAGGCCCGCCCGCTGCTGGCCGGCGAGGGCCCGAATCTCCGCGAGGGTGGGGCCGAAGGTGGATTGGATGAGGAAGCGGGCCGCGTCGTTGTCGGTGAGAACGGTGTCCGCCTGCGCCGGCGGGGCGGCGGGGGCGGCGAAGACGAGCCGGCTGCTCGATTGCAGGAACGCCCCGCGCAGCTCGCCGCCGGGAAAGGCGCTCGAATCGATGCTCACGAAGACGCGGCCCTCCTGCAGGGCCTGCACGACTTGCGCCTTGGTGAAGCCCCCCGCGGCGTCGACCACCCAGGTAAAGCCGGCGACCTGGCCGAGGGGGAGCTTGACGAGGTCCACGCCCACTTCACCCGGGTTACCGAGGCGCACGTAGGCCAGGGTCTGCGCGGCGCTGAGGCCGGAGAAATTCGCGCTCACCAAAGCCACGTTCTCATCCGCGCTCAGCTGGATGCTGGCCACCCCGGAGGCGGTGGAACCGGCCGCGGCCGCCGTGGTGCGGAGGGTGGTCCGGAACAGGGTCGGCTGGTTGAAGAAGAGCGAGACGACCGCGCTGCGGTCCGCCGCCAACTCGTAGCCATTGCCTGCGACGAGGGTCAGCGTGAGGTCCTTGCTCACCGAGGCGCCCGCCGCCGCCGGGGACGCCGCGATGCTCACGGTGGCGAATTCCGCGCCCGCGGGGATGGTTACGCTGGTCGGCACGGCGGTGTAGTCGGCCCCGGCCACCGCCGAACCGCTGAGGGAGAAATTCACCGTCACCGCCACACTGGTGCTGCCGGTGCGGGAGATGCGGAAGGCCGCCGGGGGCGCGCCGCGGTTGTCGGTGGAGGCGGTGGCCGCGACCACCGAGAAGACGCCACCCGACTCCGGGCTCAGGTCGTACACCTCGACCAGCGCCACGCCTGAGGTATTGGCCACGCCGCTGACTTGAACCGAGTAGCTTTTGCCCGGGGGCAGATCGACGAGGAGGGCCGCGTCGCGCGAGCCGGCGGCGAAGGGGAAGGCGCCCGCGTCCCGGAAGGCCGCCGTCAGGGCCGTGGCGTTGCCCGTGCCCCAGTCGTCGTTCACCGCGAGTTCCCGGTTGGTGCCGGACTCGATGACGCTGATGGCCGGGTTGGCGAGGACACCGGCCACGCCGAGGGGCGAGAGGGCGGGACCGGCGGCGCGGGCGAGGATGCGCCGGGGGCCGCCGCCAGGGGCGACCGCGAGGCCCGAGATGAGGACGCCGGCCCCGGTACCCACTTGGGCGCGGGTTGACAGGTTGGTGAGGCGGGCGCGGCCGGTCACGTCGTAGACTTCGACTAGCGCGATGCCGGAGCGGTTGGCGACGTCGCGGACGATGGCCGAGTAGGAGCCGGGGCCGAGGGTCGCGACCATCGCGGCGTCGCGGCTGCCGGCGGTGAGGGCGAAGGCGCCGACGCGCGCGAAGGCGTTCGCCCCGCCGATGGTGTCAGCCGTCCAGTTGTCGTTCCGCAGGAGCGGGGTGTTGGGGTTGGAGGAGGCGAAGAGCTCAATCACCGGATCCGCAAGGACGTCCGCGACCCCAAAGCCGGTGAGGGCCGGGCCGACGGCGCGGATGAGGACGGTCTTGGTCTGACCGGGGCCGACGGCGAAGCCGATGAAGGCTGCGTTGGCGTCCGCGCCCACTTGGGCGCGGCTGGAGAAGTTGGCCATCCGCTGGTCGAACTCGGCGGCGGTCAGCGCGGGGTGCAGGGCAGTCGCGGCGCCGGCGGCGATCAGGAGGGTGGCGCGGGCGGAGGCGGGGAGGCTTCGCATCATCGGTGGAACAGCGGGGTTAGCGGAGGCATTCCGCTGCCGGGCTACGGCGGAGACAAACTTCCGCAGGGCAAAAGGCGAGCTTCAGTCGCTCGGGGGCGAGGATTTTACAAATTTTTGCTCAGGGCCGACGCGGCGCGCTCGACAACGCCCCGCGCCTCGCCTCCTGTCCAAGAGGTCGCCGCTGGCACGCCTCCGTGCCGGGGTCGTCCTCCCCCACGATGCGCTCCTCCCTCGCCCCGGCCCTCTCCTGCCCTCCCGCTACGTTCCTGCTCGGCGCTCTCTTGGTCGCACCCCTCCTCGCCGGCGATTGGCCAGGCTGGCGCGGCCCCCGCGGCGATGGCACCGCCCCCGGCGCCCGCAACCTGCCCCAGACCTGGTCCACCACTGAAAACGTGAGGTGGAAGCAAGAGATGCCTGCCTGGAGCGGCTCCACGCCCACGGTCTGGGGCGACCGCATCTTCCTCAACACGCCCTCCGCGGAGGGTTCCGGCAGCTCTCTGCCACCCCCGCCCCCCGCGCCGGGCAAAAAGGCCCGACCCAGCCCCGCCGGCGGCCGCGGGCCCGGCGGTCAGGAGATCCTGCTGCTGTGCCTCAACCGCGCCACCGGCCGCGAGCTCTGGCGCCGCCAGTACGACCAAGGCAACAGCATTAAGATGAAGCACAACATGTCGTCCCCGTCCCCGGTGACGGACGGCAATTTGGTATGGGTCGCCTCTGGCAACGGCGCCATCGCGTGCTACGACTTCGCCGGCAACCAAAAGTGGACCTTCAATATGGAAAAGAACTTCGGGAAGCTTGGGGTCCAGTTCGGCTACGGCTCCTCCCCGATCCTCGTCGGGGACGCGCTCATTTTCCAGAACCTTCAGGGCCTCTACACGGACGACCCTTCGTACCTCTTCGCCCTGCGCGGCAGCGACGGCAAGTTGCTCTGGCGGGTTGACCGGCCCACGGACGCCGAGCACGAGACGCCGGATGCCTACACCACGCCCGCCCTGCTGGAGCTCAACGGCCGCCGCGAGGTGGTCGTGGGCGGCGGCGGCTATGTAACGGGCCACGATCCCGCTACCGGGCGCGAACTCTGGCGCGGGGGTGGCCTGAACCCCGAGAACTCGAAGAACTACCGCACCATCGCCTCGCCGCTGGTGCACCAAGGGATGATCTTCGTCCCCACCCGCGTAAAGCCACTCCTTGCGTTTCGCGCCGGCGGCATGGGCGACATCACGACCAGCCATCTGGCGTGGAAGTGGTCGGAGAGGGGCTCGCCGGACGTCCCGACACCGGTGGCCGATGGCGAGTATTTGTATATGGTTGATGACCAAGGGGCCGTGACCTGCGTACGCGCGAACTCGGGCGAAAAGGTCTATGGGCCAGAGAGCACCGGGATCGGGCGGACCAGCGGGTCGCCGACGTTGGCCGACGGGAAGCTCTACATCACGAGCGAGTCGGCCGAGACGGCCGTGGTAGCCGTCGGACCTCAGTACCGGCTGATCGCCAAAAATGCGCTGGATGGAAGCTATACTTTGACGACTCCGGCAGTGGCGGACGAGGAGATCTACATCCGCACTGCGACCCACCTGTACTGCCTGTCCCGCCGCTGAAATCTGATGAAGGTCAAGCCCTCCACCCGCCGTCGTTTCCTCCGCTCCTCCGTCGCTGCCGCCGCCACGGTGCAGGTGTTGCCCCGGGCGCTCCTCGGCGGGCCGAAATTCGTGCCGCCGAGCGAGAAGGTGAACGTCGCGGTGGTGGGCGTGGGCGGGCGTGGCCTGCAGAACCTGCGGGAACTGCTCGCCTTGGCGGATGTGCAGGTGATCGCCGTGGCGGACCCGGCCCGGACGTTCAGCCTGGAGGCGTTCTATTACAAGGGCACCGGTGGCCGGGACCCGGCGCAGGCCGCGGTGGAGAAGCATTACGCGGCCAAGACGCCGAGCTTCCGTTGCGCGGCTTACGAGGACTTCCGAGTGCTGCTGGAGAAGGAGCGGGCGGTCGACGCCGTGCTCTGCGCCACGCCGGACCATCTGCACGCGGTGGTGTCGCTCCGGGCCCTGCGGGCCGGGAAGCACGTCTACTGCGAGAAGCCGCTCACCCATAGTATCCACGAGGCGCGCGAGGTCGCTCGCGTCGCCCGCGAGACCGGCCTCGCCACGCAGACCGGCAACCAGGGGCATTCCACGGTCGGGATGCGCGAGACGGTCGAGGCCATCCAGGCCGGCGTCATCGGGACGGTGCGCGAGGTCCACGCTTGGGTCGGCACGAAGCGCTGGAATCCCTCGCTCACGACGCGGCCCGAAGGGTCGCCCGCGGTGCCGGAAGGGATGAACTGGGACCTCTGGCTCGGCCCCCGCTCCCCCCGCGGCTACCATCCCGCCTACCATCCGGTAGCGTGGCGCGACTTCTGGGATTTCGGGGGCTCGAGCATCGGCGACTTCGCCAGCCACGACCTCGACGCCGCAACCTGGGCGCTCGACCTAACGCTGCCGACGCGGGTGGAGGCCTACGCCGCCGGGCCGATGGACCAGGAGATCGCGCCGCACGGGGCCTTGGTGACGTACGATTTCCCCGCGCGCGGCAACCAGCCACCGGTCCGCGTCACTTGGTACGACGGCGGCCTGCGTCCGGTCGCGCCGGCCGCGCTCGGCGGGTTCCCGCTGCCCGGCCGCGGGGTGCTGTTCGTGGGCGAAAAGGGGGCGATCCAGTGCGATGGCGCCGGCGGGGCGCCCCGGCTGTTCCCGGAGAGCCTGCGGGCCGCGCCCAAGCCGGCCGCGACCCTGGTGCGCTCGCAGGGCCACCACCGCGATTGGATCAACGCCTGCAAGGGCGGCGCCCCGGCGAGCAGCGCCTTTGCCTATGGCGCCCACCTCGCGGAACTCGGCCACCTCGGCAACCTCGCCCTGCGGCTCAAGAAGCCCATCCAGTGGGACGGCGCCAATCTGAAGGTCCCGGGTCGCCCCGAGGCCGATCCCATCATCCGCGGCACCTACCGGCCCGGTTGGGAACTCGGCTAAGCCGGCTCAAGCCGCGCTCCACCCGAACTCCGAGCGGCAGGCGGCGATCTCCCACTCCCCCCGCGCCGCGTCCCAGCCCGCCACTTCGCCCATCCACGCTGCGACCTCCGGCAGGCGGGCCGCGAAATCGCGCTCATAATAGCACCAGCCGCCACGGCGCACGACGACGTCCGCCAAGTGGCAGGCCCATTCGGCGCGGACGTGGTGCGCCACCGCCTCGCGCGTGCAGGGACCCGGCAAGGTGCCGCTCCCGTCCGTCCCTGCGCCCGGCTCCAAGAGCGGTTCCAGCGCCGTGCGGCAGGGCACGGGCGGGCGACCGAGGTGGCGGGCGACGGCGTCCACCGCCTGTTCCGCCATCAGGCGGTAAGTGGTCAGTTTGCCGCCGGTGATGTCCCACCAGCCGGGGCGCGGGCTGCAAATCTCGTGGGCGCGGGAGATATCCGAGGGCGAGCCGTCCGGATTCGCGACCAAGGGCCGCAGGCCGGCCCACATGCTGATGATATCCCCGGGGACCAAGGCCGCGGTCGGGAAGAACTCGTTCACGCTCTGCAAGATATAGGTGATGTCGGCGGGCTCGGTCGCGACCGCGGCCGGGTCGCCCGCATAGTCGGTGTCGGTCGTCCCAAGGATCACGCGCTCGCCCCAGGGAATGACGAAGAGGATCCGCTTGCCTTCGGTGACCACCACCGCGTCTGGCACCGGCAGGCGGTGGCGGTCGACTACCAAATGCACGCCCTTGGTAAGGCGGAGCTTGACGGAGCCGTACGGCATCCGATCCGCCCAAGGGCCGGTCGCATTGACCAAGGTGCGTGTCCGCAAGGTAAAGGGCGCTTCGCTCGGGTCGTTCGGGGTGAGTTGGCACTCCCAGCCGTCTGCGACGGGGTTGGCGCCGGTGAGGCGGGTGTGGTTGGCGAGGACTGCGCCGTGGCGGGCGGCGGAGCGCAAGGTGTCAAGCACCAGGCGGGCGTCGTTGGTGAGGGCGTCGAAGTAACGGACCGCGCCGCGAAGGCTGTCCGCCTTGAGTCCGGGCAGGAGGGTGCGGGTCTGGTCGCGGGAGAAGCCGCGGCAGGGCTCGAAGTTCCCGCCGCCGCAGAGCAGGTCGTAGAGCTTCACGCCGATGCGCAGCTGCCAGAGCGGGGGGCCTTCGCCGCGGTAGGCGGGGAAGACGAAGCCGAGTGGTTGCCCGAGGTGCGGGGCGATGCGGAGGAGAATCTTTTTCTCCAAACTCGCCTCGCGGACCAAGCCGATCTCGCCCTGAGCGAGGTAGCGCAGGCCGCCGTGGAGGAGGCGGGTCGAGCGACTGCTGGTGCCCGCGGCGAAGTCCTGCTGGTCGACCAGGGCGACACGCAGGCCGCGCAGGGCGGCGTCGCGGGCCACGCCGCTGCCGACGATCCCCCCGCCGACCACGAGCACGTCGAAGCTTTCCGAGGCGAGGCGGGAGAGCGCGTCGGAACGGGCGGGAGGCAGGGCGGAGGCGGTCATCGCGGCGAGGAGCGGGCGGCGGCGAGGAGATCTCCCAGTTCGGCGAGTGTGGGCAAGACCAGATGCGGGGCCGGATCGGCGGCGGCGGCTTCGGCGGCGGTAGCCTCACCCGAGAGGACGAGCACGCTCAGCACGCCGGCCCGGTGGGCCATCAAAACATCGGTGTAGAGGCGGTCCCCGACCATCGCGACCTCGTCGGCCCGGAGTCCGTGGCGGGCGAGGATGCCGTCGAGCATCGCGGGATCCGGTTTGCCCAGAACGACTTCCGGCTCCCGGGTGGTCGCGCTGCTGAGCAGGGCACAGAGGGCGCCGCAGTCGATCAGGACGGTGGGTTGATCGGTGGGGCAGACGCGGTCCGGGTTGGTCGCAACGTAAGATTTGCCTTGCTGGATCCACCAGGCGGCGCGGCCGAGCCGGGCATAGGTGAGGGTGGGGTCGAACCCCACGACGACGGCGTCCGGTGCGTCGGCGGGATCGTCCGCGGTGAGGGAGAAGCCGGCGGCGGCGAATTCCGCCTGCATGCTGGGGGTACCGAGGGCGAACAGGCGCCGCCAGTCGGGGCGGTGGCGTTGGAGCCAGCCGATGGTGGCTTGGGCGGAGGTGTGTAGTTCGGCGGGGCCGGCGGGGATGCCCATCCGGCCGAGGTGCGCGAGGTAGTCCGCGGCGCTTTTCGAGGGGTTGTTGGTGAGGAAGGTCCAGCTGAGGCCGAGCTCCCGCAGGCACGCGAGGAAGGGCCCGGTCCACGGGAACACGGTGCCGCCGCGGTAGATCGTGCCGTCCAGATCCAACGCCACGTGGCGGATCCCGCGGAGGCGGGCGAGGGTGGCGGGGGTAGGGGAGGGCGTCGCGTGCACGTCAGGAGGTGGTGGCGGAGGGTGAACCGTAGCCGTGGGCGGGCGCCCGCCAAGCCAGGAGGAAGAGGAAGGTGCCGAGGGCGCCGACGCCGAGGAGGGCCCCGAAGGCGGTGTGCCAGCCGGACTTTTCGACCAGCAGGCCGAGGCCCCAGCCGGAGACGATGGTGCTGGCGTAGCCGAAGAGGCCGGTGAAGCCCGCGGCGGCGGCGGCGGCGCGGCGGGTGGCGAGGTTGGCCGCGGTGATGCCGATGAGGGCCTGGGGGCCGTAGATGCAGAAGCCCGCGACCGCGAGGAGGGCGGTGGCCGCCCCAGGCGTGGCCGCGAATTGCCAGAAGGCCCAGAGGGCCGCCGCCGCCCCGAGCATGCAAAACACGCACGTGCGAGCCCCGCGGCCCCCGAAGACCCGGTCGGTCACCCAACCGGCGACGAGCATCCCGACGATGCCCGCGACCTCGAAGGTTGCCACCATCCACCCCGTTTGCTGCAGCGGGAAGTGCTTCATCTCCCTCAGCAATGTCGGACCCCAGTCGAGCACCGCGAAGCGGAGCACGTAGACGAAGAAGTTAGCCAGGCAGATGCGCCAGATGAAGGGGTTGCGGAAGACCTGGGAGCGCAGGAACGCGCGGTGCGCCGCGGGATCCTCCCTCCCGGGCTCCACCGGCTCCGCGCCAGCGATCCGCAGCTCCGGCAAGCCCACCGAACGCGGAGTGTCGCGCAGGAGCAGAAACAGGATCGCGCCGGCAACGGTGCAAAGCATCGCGGGGGCGAAGAAGCACCAGCGCCAGCCCAGCAAGACGAAGTAGCCGCAGGCCACGCTCGCGAGGGCGGCGCCGACCGAGTGGGAGGTGTTCCACACCGCCATCACCGAGGCCAGTCGTTCGGGGCGGAACCAATGGGTCATCAGCCGGCAGCAGGGCGGGAACCCCATCCCCTGCACCCAGCCGTTCACCATCCAGGCGACGCCCAGCCAGAGCACCTCCGAGCCGAAGCCGAACCAGACGTTCGCCGCCACCGAGAGCATCAGGCCCGCCACCATAAAGTAGCGCGCGTTCGCCCGGTCGGCCCACACGCCGTTGGTGAAGCGCGAGACCCCGTAAAGCAGGCCATGCAGGGTCAGGAAGATGCCCAAGTCCGCCTTGGAAATGCCCAAGTCCGCCTGCATCGCAGGCATCGCAAAGCTCAGGTTCTTACGGACAAAGTAAAACGCCGCGTAGCCGAACATTGTCCCGACCAGGGTCCGCATTTGCCAGGAGCGGAACAACGGGTCCGTCGCCGTCGGGCCAGGGTTCGCGGGGGAAACGGGAGCGACGGGGGTCATCGGGGTCAGGGGTTAGGGTTTCACAGCCGCGTGCAGGTCCCACGGACCGCCGGCGCCGAAGAGATTTTCCAATAGTGGCTCGAGAAGTCCCGTCCGCAGCGCCACGTCCAGCACGGTGAAGCGCCGCCGGATGAGGCCGGCGCGCCGGAACGAGGCGCGGAGCCGGGCTCGACTTAGGCCGATCTCCTCAGGCTCCACTGGCGCCCCGGCGAGCCGCAACCGCCGCCGCAGCTCCTCCGCCGACAAAAGTTGCGCTTGGAGCCGCGCCCGCAGGTCGGGCCAAGCCGCCCGCAAGCGCTCGAGTTGCGCGCGCACCTCCGCCGCGCTGGCGGCCTTGGCGCGGGTCTCCTTCACGGCGGTCTCCACAAAGTCCGTACCCGCGAACAGCGCCCGGAGATCGGCTTCGTCCGGCTGGCCGCCCTCCGCCCACGCCCGCGCGGCGGCGCCCGGATCGAGGCGTTCGAGGTCGGTGGCGAGCAGGGCTTCGTACAGGCGCGCCACGGCGATGGTGGCCACGCCCACCTTGAACCCGTGGGCCGGCGCCTCGCCGCGGTGGGTGTGGCCCTCCATATCCCACAGGTGGCTGAACTGATGCTCGGCGCCCGAGGCCGGCCGGCTGGTCTGCGCCCATTGCATCGCGAGGCCACCCAGCATCAGGCCCTCGACGAGCCGACCGAGTGGCTCCGGTTCGCCGGCCCGGGCTCCCGCCGGATCCGCGAGGGCCTCCCGCAGGCCGCCCTGCACGATGTCCCACGCCCGTCGGTCGATGGCCTCGACGCCCAGCGCGTCGGCCAGCACCCAGTCCGCCCCGGCCGTCACCTTGGCGAGGAGGTCCGCGTAGCCGGCCGCGGTGCGTTCGGGCGGGGCGCGGCCGATCACCGCGAGATCTGCCACCACCACGCGCGGGGCCGGGCAAGCGAAGGTCTGCTTGGCTCCGCCTGCCGTGATGGAGGCGCCGGACGCGGTGTAGCCGTCCATCGAGGCCGCGGTCGCCACGCACAGGTAGGATTCCCGACCGGTCCGGTGGGCCGCCAGCTTCACGAGGTCATTGATGGTCCCGGAGCCGACCGCGACGGGCACCGCCACGTGGCCTCGCAGCGCCTGCGCGAGCCGCTCCACGACCGCCATTTCGGCGTGCGGCGAGCGTTCGGCGAAGAGGTACGGCCGTTCCTGACGCACGCCTGCCCGTTCCAACGCGGCGCGCACCACCTCGCCCGCGAGCGCGTGGGTGTCGGGATCCGCCACCACCACCGCGGGCGCCCCGGGGAAGTACTGCGCGAAGAGGGCGCCCGTCTCCGCAACAACGCCCGTGCCGAGCGCGAGCGCGCGCGTCTCGCGGGCGGCGGCGAGGGCCACTTTGAGAGCGGGGCGGGGATGCGGTGCGACGCTCCTCACGGCCGGGCGAGGTACGCGTTGACCCCCAGGACGGCGACGTCCGGATGATCTGCGGCGAGGGACATCGCGCCGAGGTCGAGTTGCTGGCCGTAGACTTCAGTCGCGCCGGTGTGAGGGAGGGCCTGGTAAAGGATGCCTTGCGCGGGGCGCAGGTGGTCGCGGGCGCGCCAAGCCTCGGCCCCGGGGGCGGAGGCGGCGCAGGCCAGGAGGGCGAGCATTTGGAGCAGGGAGCGGGCGGCGGGCATCGTCGGCGGGGTTCCTTCCCAGTGGCCGCGGAGCCGCGTGATGGCAATCTCTGGGTGCCCGGCCTCGGCGGTAATCGCCCGTTGCGGAACGTAGTGACCCCATCTGTGCAGGCTCGCCTTCCGGCGGCTGGCCCTCGATGCTCGCCCGAGTCGTGCTCCGCCTGTTTGACGAATCCACCCCTCTGCTCGTGCGCCTTCCCCTTCGCCTCCTCGCTTCGCTGTTACCTTTAGCGGCCGCGTTTGCCGACGCACCCTCTGCCCCCGTTCGGCCCGCCATCCAAGCCGCCCTCGCCGCCCAGGTGGAGGCCGGTGAGATCGCCGGAGCCGTGACCTTGGTGGTCACTCGCGACGCGGTGCTCCATCACTCGGCCAACGGGCTCGCCGATCGCGCCGCGGGCCGGCCGATGCGAGAGGACACGGTGTTTTGGATCGCTTCGATGACCAAGCCCATCACCGGCGCCGCGATTCTGCTGCTGCAGGACGAGGGCAAGCTCCGCCTCGACGATCCGGTGGCGAAGCACCTGCCGGAATTCGCCGCGCTGCGCACACCCGCGGGCCGGCCCGCGAACCTCACGATTGCTCAGGTGCTCACGCACACCTCGGGTCTCGGCGAGGCTCCCGGGTCCGCGGCCGAGGCCGCCCGCACCTTGGCGGATCTCGTCCCGGCGTGGCTTGCGGCCCCGATGCAGTACGAACCGGGCGCCCGCTGGAAGTACAGCCAGTCCGGCATCAACGTCGCTGGCCGCATCGTGGAGCGGATCAGCGGGATGCCGTTCGACGAGTTCCTCGCCGGCCGCCTGTTCGGTCCGCTCGGGATGAAGGACACGACCTTCTTCCTCGAAGGGGACGTCCGTGCGCGCCTCGTGACCGCGTACGAGAAAAACCGCCAGACGGGCGAACTGCGCCCCGTGCCCCCGCGCGCCGGTTACGAGGGGGGCCGCAACCGTCCGCCGCTGCCAAATGGCGGCCTTTACTCTACCGGGCGGGATTACGCGCGGTTCTGCCAAATGCTGCTCGGAGACGGGGTCTTCGAGGGTCGGCGGATCCTCAGCGCCGCGGCCGTGCGAGCGCTGCGGACCCCGCTGACGGGCGACCTGCCGACCGGCTTCTTCCAGAGTGAGGCGCACGGGCAGTACGGCCGGAATTACGCTTGGGGGCCCGGCACCTGCATCCTGAAGGAGCCCCACGCGGGCCTCGCGGCGATGCTGTCCCCGGGGACCTTTGGTCACGGCGGCGCGTGGGGCACGCAGGCGTGGATCGATCCGGTCAAGGGCGTCGCGTACGTCCTGATGGTGCAGCGTTCCAACTTCCCCAACAGCGACGCGAGCGTCGTCCGCCTCGCGTTCCAGCAGGCCGCCGCGGCCCGCTGAGTTACGCGGAAGGTTCTCGCAGAAGGGGTCAGGACGAAACCTGCCACCCGTCTTCCCCCCGGGGCCGCTCCCGGCTCAGGGCGTCGGCGGGAGGAAGACCATGCACACGGGCGACGGCACCGCCGCCACGTGCGGGGACGGGCGGATGGCGCCCGTCGCGGGATCCAGCCGCCCCAGAACCACCGTATCCGAATCCTGGTTGCCCAGCGCGACGATCGTCCCGGTGGGATCCCAGCCGAAGTGCCGCGGCGTGCGGCCCCCGGTCGGTACGTGGCCCCGGGCGGAGAGGGTGCCGCGCTCGGCGTCGATTGCAAAGACCGCGAGGCTGTCGTGGCCGCGGTTGGAGGCGTAAAGCCAACGGCCGTTCGGGTGCGCCTGGATCTCCGCGGTCGTGCTCCGACCGGAGAAACCTGCGGGGAGCGTGCTCACCGACTCCACCGGTTCCAAGCGGCCGGCGGCCGGATCGTGGCGGAACACGGTGACCGTTGAATCGAGCTCGTTGACCGCGTAGGCGAAGCGGCCGTCGGGCCGGAAGGCGAGGTGACGTGGTCCGGCGCCGGAGCGCAGGCTCACGTGCGTGGGCGTGTGCGGCGTCAGGCGGTGCGTGGTCGCGTCGAAGCGGTAGGCGCGCACTTGGTCGATCCCGAGGTCGCACACGTAAAGGAAGCGCTCTGCCGGATCGAGGGTGACGGCGTGTGGGTGCGGGGCCTGCTGGCGCGTCGGGTGCACGCTGCGGCCCTCGTGCCGGAGCACGGAGACGGGTTCACCGAGGCGGCCGCTGGAATCCACGGGCAGCGAGGCGACGGCGGCGCCGCTGTAGTTCGCGACCAGAATCGTGCGACCGGTGCGGTCCAGTAGGAGGTGACAGGGGCCGGGGGCGCCCGAGGAGGTCGCGCTGAGCCGTTCGAGGCGCCCGGTGGCACGGTCGATGCGGAAGGAGGCGACCCAGCCAGTGGGGCGATCCCCGAACGTGGTCGACTCGCTGATCGCGAAGAGAAGGCCGCGCGCGGGATCGAGCGCGAGGAACGACGGCTGCGCCATCTCGGCGGCGAGCCCGAGCGGTTCAAGAGCGGGCTCGCCAGCGCGTTCGATGAGCCGGAACGCGTGGATGCCGCGGCTCTTCGGGCCGGTGTAGGTGCCGACAAAGACAAGCGAGCCCGCCGTAGCGGCGGGAACCGCCGCGAAGGCGGGGCTGAGCAGCGAGCAGGCCAGCAGGGCGACCAGGATGGGGTGGCGCATCGCGGCGAGCGGACCGCGTTCCCTCCGTTCCGGCAAGCCTCGTCCGCGCGCCTCCGGCCGTCCGCTGGCCGTTCCGGCCGCCGGACCCGACCCCGGCCGTTTCGCATCAACGGAAGATGGCGATTTCCGGGGTTTGGCCGGCGAGGTGGTGGGCGCGATACATCCCGGGGGTGTTGAAGGGCAGGGCGATGTTGCCGGAGCGGTCGATGGCGATCACGCCCCCGTCGCCGCCCAAGGCCTTGACCTTGGCCAGGGTGTTGGCCGCGGCCTCGGCGAGCGGCCGACCGAGGTACTCGACCTGCGCGGCGATGTCGCGCGCGACACCCACCCGGATGAAGTATTCGCCGTGGCCGGTAGCGCTCACCGCGCAGGTGGCGTTGGCCGCATAGGTGCCGGCCCCAATCAGCGGGGAATCGCCGACGCGCCCGAACTTCTTGTTCGTCATCCCGCCGGTCGACGTCCCGGCCGCGAGGTTACCGTGCTGGTCGAGGGCCACGCAACCGACGGTCCCGAACTTGCGCTCCACGTCGAGGGAGTCGTTCTCGTCGATCGTGGCGAAAACCGGCCCCCCCGGCCCGCCGAGGGCGGCGCGGCGGTTGGCCTGCTCTCGCTCCTTCTTCTGGGCGCGCAGCAGCTCCTCACGCCGGCGCTCGGTCTGGAAATACTCGTTGGGCACCAGCTCGATCCCGCCGACCTGCTCCGCAAAGCGCTCCGCCCCCGCCCCCGCGAACAGCACGTGCGGCGAGCGCTCCATCACCGCCCGCGCCAGGGTGATCGGGTTCCGTACCCGGGTGACGCCCGCGACGGCCCCCGCGGCGAGGGTGCGGCCGTCCATCAACGAGGCGTCCAGCTCGCAGCGGCCCTCCCCGTTGAGCACGGCCCCGTGACCAGCGTTGAACCGCGGCGAATCCTCGAGGATCCGGATCGTGGCGATCACGGCGTCGAGGGCCGTCCCGCCCCCGGCCAGCACCGCGTGGCCGGCGGCGAGCGCGCGGCCCAGGTCCTCGCGGTACTGGGCCTCGAGCTCAGGGGTGAGGTTTTCGCGGGTGATGACGCCGGCGCCGCCGTGGAGGACGAGGCCGTGAATGGGGGACATAGCGGGGGAGGGAGGAGGGGTTTCGGCCGCCGGGCTGACGCCCGCGAGGACGAGGCCCAGCGCGAAGGCTCGGAGGTGCATCGTGGAGTCGGGCCCGCGGTGGACCCGTCTGTACTCTCGGCGAACTGGTCCCCGCGGCGCCAGCCTTTTGGCGGGCCATCCGGCGGCGGGAGCCGCCCACTCCTTAGAAACTACATTTGTTACTCGTTGGGGCGCAACGTTGATCCATTTTCTTCCTGTCACGGCCAGAATCCGATTCTGGGGCGGCGGCTGAAAGGAAACCGGATTTTCAGGGGGATCGGATCCGGGAGGGGTTTAATCGCGTTGCGCGCAGGACACGTCTCCCAGCTAGTCCCTTGGTCTCTTGGTCCCTGTCCCCTCGGTCCGAGGCGAGGCTCCCGCTGGGAGCTTGCCTTGGCGCCCGGGAAGTTCTCCACTCGCGACTTTTCGCCGCTTCGGTGCGAGAGGCGCGTGGTCGTTCCCCAGGACCGTCCCCCCCCCCCCCCCACCGGGGCATGGCCACGCGCTGGCAATCGCGAGCCGGGGCAAGGAACAACCGCTCTGGTAGTTTCCCGCGTCCGACTTCGATCCAATAACCCCCGCCACCATGCCCGCAAAATCCGCTCCCGTTGCCCTGCTCGCCCTCCTGCTGCCCCTCCTTGTCGCGCCCACGCCGGCGCGCGCCGCCGCCGACGGCGCGACGATCACCGGCCAGGTCAGCAACGCCGCCACGCGCTTCTTCCTCGACGGCGCGGTCGTCCTGCTCGCCGGCACCAATCACGCCGCCACCACCGATCGCGAGGGTCGTTACCAGCTCGCCGGCGTGCCGGGTACGAGCGCCACGCTCGAGGTCAGTTTTCCCGGGCTCGACGCGCAGACCGTCACCGTGACGTTCCAGCCGGGGCGGACCGTGGTGCGCGACGTCGAGCTCACGTCCGGCATCTACAAGATGGAGACGCTGCGCATCGTCGGCGACCGCGAGGGCAGCGCGATGGCGGTGACGAAGCAGCGCGCGGCGGCCAACGTGAAGAACGTCGTCGCCACCGACGCCTTCGGCACCCAGACTGAGGACAACGTGGGCAGCTTCCTGCAGCGGCTGCCGGGCCTCTCCGCCGAGTTCTCCACCGGCAGCGTGCGCGAGGTGATGGTGCGCGGCATCGACTCCAACCTGAACACCGTGGAGCTCGACGGCGTCCAGATGGCGAACAACAACTCCTCGGGCACGAACCGCTTCTTCGACTTCCTCCAGGCCTCGATCTCGATGGTCGAGAGCATCGAGGTGACCAAGGCGCCGACGCCCGACATGCCGGCGAGCTCGATTGGCGGCAGCATCAACATGGTCACGCGCACCGCCTTCGGCCGCAGCGTGCCGCGGCAGTTCTCGTACTCGGTGGGCTTCGTGCACGCTGTGGGCCGCATCGGCGGCCGGGCGGAAAAAGGCTACGAGGAGCCGATCAAGGAGCTCACACCCTCGCTGAGTCTCACCTACACCAATCTCCTCGGCCGGAACCGCAACATCGGCCTCTCCCTCTCGCTCTCGCGCAACACCGCGTTCGGCAGCTCCGAGGACGTGCTGCTCAGCTACGAGGCGACGACCGCCCGGCCGGCGTTCATCCGGACGTTCGCGTCGCGCCCCGTCGCCGTGCAGGGGCCGCACACCCGGCAGAACGAGAGCGTGAAGCTCGAGTTCAAGCTGAGCGAGTCGACCGTCCTCACGCTCAACGCCACGCACAACCTCTACCTCGAGGTCAACGACACCCGCGCCTTCAACCTCCAGGCCGCCAACAGCCGCGGGAGCTTCGCCCCCGGCTTCAGCGAGCAGTACACCCAGGCCCTCCCGCTCCCGACCACGATCGCCAGCATGGCCGAGACGTCGTACGACAACATCTCCCACAACTTCCGCTTCTCGGCGTACGCGATTCACCGGAAGGACTCGTGGGTCGTCGACGCCCTCGGCTCGGCCTCGTTCTCCAGCGGCATCCAGAACTGGGGCGGCGACTACGACCGTTACCTGCGCTGGAAGCGCAAGCCCAAGTCGGCCCTGACCATCGGCGGGCTGAGCAACATCGGCTTCATCATCGACCGCCGGAACGACGGGGCCTGGCCCACCGTGACGCAGACCGCGGGCGCCGACGTCTACAACCTCGCGAACTACACGACGCTCTCGATTCAGGAGAACAACCGCATCGCCGACGCGCGCATCCTCGAGGCGCGGGTGAACGCGCGGAGGAATTTCGCGCTGGCGGCGCCGGCCTACGTGAAGGCCGGCCTGCAGTTTCAGCTGCAGGATCGCGACCGCGACTACGACTACTACAGCTTCGCCTTCACGGGCCCGGGCGGCCTCGGCCAGTTCCGCGACCGGCGCGGCTGGGTCGACGAGACGATCAGCGGCGTGCGGCAGGGCCCGTGGGCCGACCTGCTCTACGTCACGCAGCACCGGCGGGACAATCCCGCGCAGTGGACCCAGGATTACTATTACCACTACTCCCAGAAATTCCTGAACCGGGTGAAATTCACGGAGGAAATCGGCAGCGCGTACCTCATGGGCAACGTGCAGCTCGACCGGCTCAACATCCTCGCCGGCCTCCGGTACGAGGACACCAGCCTGCTGGCCGACGGCCCGATCCGCCGCGTGAACCCGGCCGAGCAGGCGAGGCGCAACGCCTGGGTGGGCCCCGTGACGGAGGCCGAGGCGCTGCGCCGGGCGAATGTCGAGTTCGCCAACCGCAGCAACAACCGGGGCGGATACGAGAACGTTTTTCCGGGCATCCACTTCAAGTACGCTGACCGCTCCGGACTGGTCGCGCGCGCCAGCTACTCCACGAGCATCGGCCGCGCGCCGATTGCCTCCCTCATCCCGACGGTGAACGTCAGCGACTCCGCCCAGACCATCAGCCTCGCGAACACCGCCCTCAAGCCGCAGTTCTCCGACAACTTCGATCTCAACCTCGAATACTACTTCGAGCCCGTCGGCCTGTTCTCGGTCAGCGGGTTTCTCAAGGAGGTCAGCGGCTTCATCTACACCGACAGCAGCCAGTTCGTGCCCGTCGGCCCGAACAACGGCTTCGACGGCCTCTACGAAAACTACCGCATCTCGACCACCGCCAACGGCGGCAGCGCGCGCTACCGCGGCGTCGAGTTCAGCTACCAGCAGCAGTTCACCTTCCTGCCGGGCTTCCTGCGCGGGCTCGGCGTGAACGCCAACTTCACCCGCCTCTCGACCAAGGGCGACTACGGCGGCACCGTCGCCACCACGCAGGTCGCCGGCTTCCGGCCCAAGACCGCGAACTTCGCCCTGAGCTACCAGTTGAACCGGTTCCGCTTCAGCGCCCAGGCCAACTGGGTCGACACCTACCTGATCTCGGTCTCGACCAACGCGGCGTCGATCAGCTACGAGTCGCCCCGTACGTTCGTGTCGGCGAAGTTCAGCTACCGGGTCACGCCGCGCACCATCGTCTACCTCAACCTGGACAACATCACGAAGGAACCCGTGAACAACCGCTACACCGGCTACCCGGACCGCACGTCGATCACCCGGCAGCTGTACCCGTCCGTCGGCTTCGGCGTGCAGGGGCGCTTCTGATGCAAGTCGCGCTCAAGTTGAACCACTGAAAGGAAACTGACTGAAAGGAAACTGGATTTTCAAGGGGATCGGATCCGGGAGGGGTTTAACTGAAAGGAAACTAGCTGCTAGGAAACTGGATCTTCAGGGGGATCGGATCCGGGAGGGGTTTAGCTGCTAGGAAACTGGATCTTCAGGGGGATCGGATCCGGGAGGGGTTTATCAGCGGACCGGCCCGTTGCTCCAGCGCGGGACCAACGATTCGACGTAGCGTTTCTCGTGGGCGAGCAGGTCGGCGGCGGTGCGCGCCGGCGCGAAGGGATCGGTGATCTCCACGCGCACGCTCTCGACGAGGAAACCGGCCGGATCGACCACAGCGGCGGTGGAGACGAAGCGGACGTAGCTGACGCCGTTGAGCGTGGGGTGGGCGAGCGGCAGACTCCCGGCAGGGCGGTCGTCGACCTGGAGCGTGACCTGTTGGGTGGAGAGGTCCCAGGCCAGGGTGACGGTGTGCCAGGTGTCCGGCGCCAGTGTGGCCGACCCGAGCCGGCCTTGGTTGTCGATGGAGGCGCGGAAGACGGCGAACTCCTGGCCGAGCGGGTTCGACGGATCGAAGAAGCGGTCGTTTAGACACAGCATCGCACCCTGGTGGCCGCGCTGGAGTCGAAGACGCGCAGTGAGGGCGCCCTTCCAGCCGTTGGGGAAATTCCACTGGGCGACGTCGGCCCGATCGTCGTTCGCCTTGCGCACGTGCAGGCACTTCGCCGCGGAGTGGTCCGGGTGGGGCGCCAGTGTCGCGCCGGCGGTGCGGCCGCGCCACCAGCCGCGGGCGGGACCGAAGTGCTGGTACACGCTCCATTGCTCCAGGCCGTCGGAGAAGTCGGTTTGCGCCGTGGTCGCGACGATCCAGGCCGGGTCCAGCAGGATCGGGTTGCGGCCGCCCGGGCCCTGGCCGGCGATGACGACGAGGCGGTCGTCGTTGGTGTAGGCAGCCAGCGGATACGCCGTGCCGCGGTCGCCGGTCTTCTCGGGATTGTCGTTGCGGCGGTGGTCGAGATAGATCTCCCGAAAGCCCCGCCAGGTGCGGCCCTCGTCGGCGGACACGGCGATGTGCAGGGCGTCGCGGCCGCCGTAGACCCCCTGACCCTCGTGGCGCAGCGGCATCTCGCAGTTGTTCCAGGTGGCGACGAGCCAGCCGTTGGGGTGGCGGAGGAGGTTGGCCGGACCGGTCGAGGTGTGGAAACGGCTGGCGGTGGCGGGCGTCCACGTGGTGCCGAGGTCGGACGAGTGAGTCTCGTAAAGAAAACCCGCCTGGGTGCGGAGCAGCATCCAGAGGCGGCCGTCGCGGAGCTGTTCGAGGGCCGGTTCGCAGGCGCCTTCGTTGCTGCCGTTGAAGCCGGCATAGCAGGGCGCGACGAGCGGGGAGGCGCTCTGTTGCCAGGTTTGCCCGGCGTCGTCGGAATACAGCACCACGGTGATGTGCCGGCCGGTGGGCGGGGCGGCCTTGGCGTGCGGTTGCATGCTGCCGAACGGCACGACTAGGCGGCCCCCAGGGAGTTGCTGGTACTCCATTTGCGAGCCGTTGTACCCGCGCCAGATGCGGCGGGGCGGCTCCGCGGTGCGGGCATCGGCGCGGTTGAGCCAGACGTCGAGATAACGCGTGAGCCCGACCTGCTGCGCGGCCTCCTTGTCCAGGGCCTCGCTCCGGATGAAAACGCCCAGGACCTGCCGGGTGCGCGTCAGGATTACTTGCGTATTCGAAAGTACCTTACTATCCAGGATCGTCTGGCTTTGGGCAACGGCCCGCGGAAGCGACGGCCGGAGCAGATGCACCTGCCCTGCCCGGTCCGGGAGCGCGACCGGCGCGGCGGCGGGCTTTTCGCGCGAGTAGAACGCGAAGCTGCCGTCGGGCTGGCGCAGGAGCGACACCGGCGAGCGGGCATTCTGCTGCAGCAGCCGCGGAGGTTCGGGCGGAGTGACGAAGTCGTTTTCGCGGAGCGCAACTTTGACGGTGCTGCGCATGGTGGTGATCCAGAGTTCGCCGGGGCGCCGTTCGAGCAGGTAAGGGTAGGAGGTGTCGCGCTTCGGCGCGCGCACGATGACCGCCGGCCGGGTCCAGGTGCGGCCGTCGTCGGCGGAGAGGGCGAATGACAGCTCGGCGCGCTGGTTGATGGCTGGGACGGCGGACCATTGGTTGTCGCCTCCGCGCCGCGGGTGATCAGCCTCGCCCTCGCGGTAGAGGCGGTTCCAGACCAACGCGAGCCGGCCGCTGGCTAGGCGCTGAATCATGGGCGGGGCGGTGCTGGCGCCGATGGCCGTGGGGACGAGCTGCTGCCAGTGCAGGCCGTCGTCCGAGTGGGCCTGATACAGCACATCGAGGGTGGTGCGGATGAGCATCCAGAGCCGGCCGTCGTGCCGCTGAACGATGGCGGGTTCGAGCGCGCCGTCGTGGTGACCGTGGCCGCCGAGGTCGAGGAGGTTGCTCGCCCGCCAGGTGCGGCCCTCGTCGTCGGAACGGTAGATGAGGCAGCCGTGCCGGCCGGGGTTCCGCAGGATCTTCATCGTGGTGAAGACCACCCCGCCGTCGACAGTCTGGATGATGTTCCGAATCGCGCCGCTCCAGTCGTCGTGGAGCTTCTGCGGCGCCTCCCAGGTGCGACCCTGGTCGGTGCTGCGCATCACGTAGGTGGGCAGGCGGACGTCGGGCCCGGGCTCGGCGCGGGCGGTGTCCCAGAGCCAGCTGCGCTCACGGTCGTTGAGGAAGGCGAGGATGAGGGTGTCGTTCTTCGTGCGGATGAGGGCGCGTTCCAGGCGGACGAGAAACTTGTCGGGCGCGGCAAACAGCGGGGAGCGCTGCCAGGTGCGGCCGTCGTCGCGGCTGGTGAGAAACTCGGTGCCGTCGACCGTGGCGAGCGCGCCGTCGGCCAGAATGACGAACGGCCCGGCGGGCAGCGACTCGCTCCAGGTGACGCGGGGATCGAGGAATACGTCGGCCGGCGGGGAGGCGGGGGTGGCGGCCGGCAGGGAGGTCAGGGCTGCGCACAACGCGAGAGCGCACGCGCGAAGGCGCGTGAGGGACCCAGCCTTCGCGCGCGGCTCCGGCGGGCGCCGCAACGCGCTGCCGTGGATCAAACGACTACCGCCCGTGGCAGGCATAAAATCGCCGGCGGCTGGAGGCGGGGGCAGACCGCGCATCGGGGCTCAGTCCTCCCCAAGGCCAGTCTTCAGGGTGCGGGCAAACTCGGGCAGCAGCCTCATGACGGCGCCGAAGTCGCTGCCGTGGGCGATGAGTTGGGCGCCCTGCTGTTTGAGCAAGGCGATGTCCTCGGCGGTGCCGGAGGGGCGGCCCCAGGCGTTTCCGTGGCGCGCGGCGGCGGCGGCGAACGTGGCCTGGGCTGCGACCATCTTCGGATTGGTCCAGTCGAGCGGGCAGCCGAGGCGCAGCGACAGATCGCCCGGGCCGATGAAGAGCCCGTCGAGGCCGGGGACGGCGGCGATGGCGTCTATGTTCTCCAACGCCTCGGGGGTTTCGATCTGCACGATCAGAAAAGTCTCGGCGTTGGCGGCGGCGGGATACGCGAGGGTGCCGTTGAGGTAGAAGTCATTGTCGAGGCCGGCGCCATCGAGGCCGCGCTGGCCGAGCGGGAAGAACTTCACGGCCTGGGCCAGGGCGTGCGCCTCCGCGGCGGTGTTGACCAGGGGGATCATCAGGCCGGTCGCGCCGTCTTCAAGAAGATGATACAAATCGGTGGCGTTCCGGCTGCCGGTGCGGACGATGCAGTCGATGTTGGCCAGGTGGTGGTGGGCGATCAGGCGCTGGAGTTCGCGGCGCTCCCACGTGCTGTGCTCCGCGTCGAGCCAGATGGCGTCGTAGCCAGCCTTGGCGGCGTGGGCGGGCAGCATGGTGGTCGGGTAATAAAGACACGCGATGCGCGCGGCTTTGCCCTGGCGGATACGGGAGCGGATGAGGGAGGAACGCATGAGGAAGGGGGCGGTGGTGTGATTGAGGGAGTGGTGGACGTGGGAGCCGTTCGGCTAGGGGAGGGGCGGCCTCGCCAAACTCCTCGGCTCGCCGCGGGGCGGCGAGCGGAAACACGCCGACCGGGCAGGAGGAATTGAGCCCGTGAAGCCACGGCGGCACAATCCGGGAAACGGAGGGCCGGGTGGCTGCGTGCGCCCGCGGGTGAGCGGTGAAGCTTGCGGCCGGAGATTCGAATGCCCTTCGACAGATCTTCCTGCGGCGTCGTGAGGGTTGCGTTTGTGTCCGGCTTCGACGTTGATGGCTCGTCGGTACTGCTGGTGGACCCCTCCATTCTTCCCGATGATCAAACGACTGCTCGCCGTGTTGCTGCTGGGCTGTTGGGCCCGGGCGGATGTGGTGCTGCAGGAGCGGGTGGCGCAGTTACCGTTCATGCATCCGGGGCCGTTTGTGCTCACCGGAGATGGGGCGATCTGGGGCATGGACGTGCGCGGGGCGTTGCGCTCGACCGACCAAGGGCGGACCTGGAAGGCGAAGGAGATCTTCGACGCGGAGCGGTTTCAGCCCAGTGGCGAACGGGCGCTGCTGCGCACGAAGGAAGGCGTGATCCTCTATGCGTTCCTGAACCGGAAGGAGCTCGTCTTCAAATGGGACGACAAACAAGGCGGGCCCCTCGAAGGGTGCCGCGTGCCAGTATACCTTTCGCGCAGCGCGGATGACGGCGTGAGTTGGGCGCCGCCGGTGCTGTTGCAGGACGGCTGGTGCGGCGCGGTGCGGCAGATGATCCACCTGCGCAGCGGCCGCGTGCTGCTGATCTGCCAGCGGGCGAGGGCCAATCCGGGCCGGCATGTGACGATCAACTACTACTCGGACGACCTGGGCCAGACCTGGCGCGCCAGCGAGGAGATCGACCTCGGCGAGGCGGGCAATTACCGCGACCCGGTCACCGGCCTCGACGCGACGACCCACGGCGGTGCGATCGAAGGCACGGTGCTCGAGCGGCGCGATGGTTCCTTGAAGCTGCTGCTGCGGGTGCCGCACGGGTGCTTCTACGAATCGACCTCGCGCGATGGCGCGAAGTGGACTCCGCCCGCGCCCTCCACGCTTGAGGCAAGCGATTCGCCGGGGATGATGCTGCGGCTCGCTAGCGGCCGGGTGGCGCTGGTGTGGAATCGGTTTCGCGATCCGGTGAAACGCACGGGTCGGCGCGAGCACCTGTCGATCGCGTTTTCGGAAAACGACGGCCTCACCTGGACGACGCCGCAGGTGATCGCGAGTCACCTTACCCCGCGGGGCAAGAAGGAAGCGGGGTACTGGGTGTCGTACCCGTATATCTTCGAAGTGGCGCCGGGGCGGCTCTGGATTTCGACGATGCAGGGGCGCTGCAGCGGGGTGCTCGATGAACGCGATTTTCTGGGGCCGGTGGCGAATCCTCTCGACGGCCAGGTGGTGCGCATCCTCGCGCTCGGCGACTCGATTACGAAAGGGGCGCGTCCGGGCGTGAATCCGACGGAGGTGTTCAGCGCGCGGCTGCAGGCGGCCCTACGGGCGGAGGGCCTGCCGGCGCGGGTGCACAATGTCGGCATCGGCGGCGAGCGCACCGATCAGGCGCTGGCGCGGTTGGAGCGCGAGGTGATTGCGCAGCGACCGCACATCGTGACGATCATGTACGGCTCGAACGACAGTTTCGTGGACCCAGGGAAGGCCGAGTCGCGCTTGAGCGAGGCGAAGTATCGCGCGAATCTTGCGGAAATCGTGCGCCGCGTGCAGGCGACCGGCGCGCTCGCGGTGGTCATGGCCCCGCCCCGGTTTGCGGAGGAGTTTCGCAGGAACGGGCTCGGCGAGGACGCCAATGTCCGGCTGGCTCCCTACACGGAGCTCGCCCGGCAGGTGGCGCGCGAGGCCGACGCGACGCTGGTCGATCATTTTGCCGGTTGGTCCGCCGCGCAGGCGGGTGGCCGGAAGCTGCAGGCTTGGACGACCGATGGCTGTCATCCCAACGCCGAAGGGCATGCGGATTTGGCAGCGCGTATGCTTCCCCTCCTGAGCTCGCTCGTCCGTGAGTTCCCGTCGTGACCATGAACACCATACCTCCTGCGCCTAAAGCCCACCCCGCCCCAGCACCCGACGGCCGACGCCAGGCACGGAGGATCCTATCACTTTCTCGCGCGCTCCTCGCGGCCGTCCTGCTGGCAGCCGGATCGAACGCGTCCGGGGCACAGACCCCGGGGACGACCGCGATGATCGAGGGGCGAGTTCTCAACGCCTCGACCGGCATCTATCTCAACCGCGCCCGGGTGAGCGTCGAAGGCTCGCAACTCGAGGCGTTCACCAACGAAAACGGCGAGTATCGTCTCGCGGGGGTGCCGGCGGGCGAAGTGAGACTGCGCGTCAGTCACGCCGGGCTCGAGGCGCAGTCGGCCGTCGTGCGGGTCGCGCCGGGCGAGACGGCCCGGCGGGAGTTCGAGCTTTCCCTGCCGCGGGATCAAACCACCGCGGGCAAGTCGGAGATCCTGAAACTCGAGCAGTTCGTGGTGGAGTCGACGACACTCAGCGCTCAGGCGGCGGCGATCAACGAGCAGAAGTATTCGCCCAACATCAAGAACGTCGTCGTGCTCGACGAGATCGGCGACCTCGGTGACGGCAACATCGGCGAGTACCTGAAATACACGCCGGGCATCTCGATCGTCGGCGCGCCGCAGACCGCGGGCTCGGCGTCGATCCGCGGCATGCCCTCCGGCGGCATCATCTTCATGATCGACGGGGCCGAGGTCTCTTCGCCGTCGGCGGATCGCGGCTTCGACCTCGCGGCGAGTTCGTCGGGCAGTGTCGATCGCATCGAAATCACCAAGGTGCCGACCCCGGACCGCCCGGCCAACGCCGTCGGCGGCACGGTGAACATCGTCGGCAAGAGCGGCTTCGCCAACCCCCGCCGCGTGCTCCGCCTCAACACCTACGCGGCGTACAATTCCGACAATCGCCTGCAGCCGCCCAGCCTGGGCGATCGCGTCGGCAGCGACCGCTACTCGAGCGAGCGCAAGATCCAGCCGGGCTTCGACCTGAACTACTCGCACCCGGTGAACAAGTCCCTGGCGTTCACTCTCAACCTCAGCAGCATGCTGCGTGTCTACGACATGGACTACGACAACCCCCTGTGGGACATGGTCCGTGGCGTGCTCACCACGTCGACCGTGCAGAATGTGCTGCAGACGACGGAGCGCCAGCTGGCCTCGACGACAGTCGACTGGCGGATTAACAAGGACAACGCCCTGCGCCTGAATGTGGAGCACGTGCAGATCAACACTCCGACGCGGCAGAACGTCTTCGCGGCGGTGTTCGGCGCCGGCTCGACCGGAGATGCCTTCTTCACCCAGGGCGCCGCGGCCGGCAACGATCTCGTGCGGCAGACGATGACCTATGGCGATCGCACTCGCGGGACTTCCGCGGCGGTGCTGCGCTACCAGCACGAGGGGCGCGTCTACCGGCTCGACGCCAGCGTCAATTTCTCGCGCAGCTGGGACGAACGGAAGGATCTCGAACACGGGTTTTTCCGCACCATCGGGACGACCTCGCTCGGGCAGCTGGTCATCCGCGCGGAGGATTTGCCGGGTGTGTACTCGCGCCGCGCGCCGAAACTCACCGTCGCCAACCGCGCCGGCCAGCCGGTCGATCCCTACGACAATGCGCAGCTGGCCCTCGGCAACCCCACCAGCCAGCCCGAGGAGTTGCGCAACGATTTGAAGAGCGCGTCGGCCAACGTGGCGCGGACGTTTTTCGTGCCGGCTCCGCTCACGCTCAAGACGGGGTTCACCCTCAACCGGCAGCGCCGGGACCGCGTTTCGCAACTGCGCACGTGGACATTTGCGCCCCCGGCCGGGATCAGCCGGCTCGCCGGCGGCCACGACCTCACCAACGAGAGCCTGTCGCGGCAGGAGTTTTTCAACGAGACGCTTCGGGTGAAGTGGGTCAGCCCGGCGAAATACTACGAGCTCTTCAAGGCCCGCCCGGACTGGTTCACCCTCAACGAGGCCGGCGCGCAATCCTCGGGGGTGACCAACTCGCGATTTTTCCAGGAGACCATCACGGCGGCCTATGTGCGCGGCGACCTGAAGCTCCTGGACAACCGCCTCTGGTTTGTCGGCGGCGTGCGCTTCGAGCGGACCGACGATACCGGGGCCGGTCCGCTCGACAACGTGCGGGCCACCTACCAGCAGGATGCGAGCGGCAACCTCATCCGCGACGCCGCCGGCCGGCCGCAGCCGGTGGCGGGCACGGCGATGGAGTTGGCGCGCCTGCGTTACACCGAGCGCGGGGCGACCGCGAGGCGCGCCTACTCCGACTATTACCCGAGCATCAACAGCACGTACTATGTCACGGAGAACCTGGTCGCTCGCGCGGCCTACGCGAAGACGCTGGGCCGGCCGTTGCTCTCGGAGGTGGTCCCGGGCATCACCGTCTCTGACCCGGCCTCCTCGGTGCGCACCGCCACCATCGTCAACTCGGGCCTCGCCCCGTGGTCGGCGGACAACTTCGACCTCTCGTTCGAGGCTTACGGCATCAAGGGCGCGGTGGTTTCCCTCGGGCTCTTCAAAAAGGACATCAAGAACTTCTTCGTGCAGGTGCGCGGGCCGGCGACCCTCGAGCAGCTGGAGAGTTTTGGGCTGAACGACGACTACCTCGACTACGAGATCATCACCAAAACGAACGGCGGCCAGGCGTCGGTCGAAGGCTACGAGGTGAGCTGGCGGCAGTCGCTGTACTTCCTGCCGGCGTGGGCCAAGGGGTTCTCGACCTTCGCCAACGCGACGATCTCCCGCGTGGAGGGGCCCAACGCGCCCGACTTCACGCCGTTTGCGCGCAAGAACATCAACTGGGGCCTGAGCTACAACCGACGCGCCTTCTCGTTCAAATTCAACGTGGCCTACGCTTATAAGGTGAACGGCGCGCTCAACGCGGCCAGCGCCACCATCCCCGCCGGCACGCGTTCCTATGTGGCACCCCAGATCACGCAGGACTGGTCGTTCGAGTACCGGATTTCCAAATACTTCACCGCCTACGGCGGCGCGCGCAATTGGAACGGCGCCAACAAACGCACCGAGCGCTTCGGCCCCGGCGCCCAACCGTGGACGCGACCGCAGGTGTTCCAGAACTTCGGCACGCTGGTCACGATCGGTGTCCGCACGCAGCTTTAGGCCAACACACTGCACTACTAATGACCGGTCCGATTTGTTGTCGTAGCGAAACCCACCTTCGGCGGGCGACCGCTTGCCCGCCGGAGGCGGGTTTGGTCGATGCTCGTTCGCGAAAGCCCGACGGCTTCCGCTACGGTGTACTTATGTCGATCTGCTTCGCGCTCTCTCGTGACGATTTTCTCGTAGGCCAGCGCGCTCGCGCGCGCCAGGTGCGTTTTGGACCGGAGGTGGGCGCGCGCGAGCGCGCTGACCCACGGAGTGCACTTCGGTTGACCCGAAACCACTCGCTTACGCTCGGGTCGACGGGAAGCGAGAGCCTTCGGCCCGACCGGAAGGGCGGCTTGGGCGTGTGGATCGGCTTGTACCTTTGCCTGGTGAGCGCCTCGGCCGCCGAACGGCCGTTCACCAATCCGTTCGGCCTGCAACTGCGCCCGCCGCCCGCGACGGTGGCGGAAGTGCGGGCTCCCGCGATCCTGCATGAGGCGCCGACCAACGAAACCAGCCTCGTCCGGCGGGCCGACGGCACGATCGAGCTGTACGCGATCGCCAAACCCGCCAGCGACGCCGTGGCGGTGATGCGGTCGCGCGACGGCGGGTTGACCTGGAGTGCGGCGGAGACCGCGTTTCCGCTGCCGGGCAAGGCCTACTACGCGATCCAGGTGCTGGAGGCGGCCGATGGCGCGCTGCACGCCGTGGTGCACATTCTGGGCGAGGGCCCGGGCGGATATCGCGGGAGACTCTACGAGGTGTATCATGCGTGGAAGGACGCGGGCGCGGTGGCGTGGACGCCACCGAGAAAAGTCGTGCCGGGGTACGTGGGGTCGATTCGTGGTTTCACGGCGTTGCGCAGCGGCCGGATCGTGCTGGCTGTGGCCCGGGCAGTGACGGAGCGCGAGCAGGCGCCGGCGGCGGGGCCAGATCGCGGCTGGAACGACACGTATGTGTATTTCACCGACGACGCGGGCGCGACCTGGACGCAGTCGCCGGATGTGCTCTCCCTCGAATTGGCTGGCAAGAACGTCACACGCTACGGGGCGATCGAACCGGTGCTGCTCGAGCGGCGCGACCACGTTTGGATGCTCGTGCGCGATCGCGGCGGGCGGCTGTGGGAGTCGCGCTCGCCCGATGGCGCGCGGTGGGCGGGGTTGACGCGGACCGAGTTGGTGTCGTCCGACTCACCGGCCGGCCTGCTCCGGCTGCGAGATGGCCGCATCGTGCTGTTTGTGAACGCCTGCCAGAATTGGTCCAATCCGCGCAGCTACGCGATGGGCGGCCGGGAGGTGCTGCAGGCCGCGATCAGCCGCGACGAAGGTGCGACGTGGCGGGGCTTTCGCGAGGTGCTGCATGAAACCCTCGGCACCGGCAGAGGCGATCGCGGGACGGCGTACCCTTCCGCGGTGGAGAACGCCGCCGGCAAGATCGTCTTCGCGAGCGGCCAGGGCGAGGGCAAGCGAGCGATCGTGATGTTCGATCCGGCGTGGCTCGAAGAGCAGGAGGTGCGGGACGATCTGAGCTGCGGGCCGGTGGGCTGGACGCAGTATGGCAGCGACGGCTTGCGCGTGGAGCCGCGCGAGGGTGGAGGCCGGGCGCTGGTGATCCCTGTCACCGCGGAGGCGGGCGGAGGTGCGTTGTGGAGTTTTCCGAGCGCGGTGTCGGGAGAGATCGTGCTGCAGGTGCAGGCGCCCGCGGGCGGGTCGGCCGTGCGGTTGGTGCTCACCGATCACTTCAACCGGATCGACGACGGGAAGGCGGCGGCGAATGCGGTGTTCGCAGTCGACTTGGGGGGAAGCCTGGCGTCGCGCCCTGCCGGTTGGGTTAAAGTGCAGGTGGCGTGGCGGGACACAACGCAGGGCGGCGTCGCGACGGTCTCAATCGACGGAGTGGCGGTCGGCACCACGCCGGCGCAGCGGGCAGCGCCGTGGGGCGTGAACTACCTGCGGCTCGAAGTGGCTCGGGGCGCAAGCGGGGAGGCCCTGCGCGTCGCGGACGTGGAAGCCCGCCGCAACGAATGAAACCGCGGAAGCGGAAGGTACTTCCTTGGGCCGGTGCCAGCTCTGAGCAGGGTCCATTCAATAGAAGTGCGTGTCTCCTGTGAAAACGATCCCGCTGAAAGGTGGAGCGCGGCTGCTAGGAAACTACAGCAAGCTCGTCCGCGCGAAACTGCTGCCGTATTTCCGCGACCTCCGCGACAACCTCGCGCGCCTCGAGGATACCGTCGCCGGCTACCACGAGCGCCTGCTGATGGCGTTCGACATCTACCTCAACAAGGCGGCGTTCGAAGCCAACGAGGGGATCAAGTTCCTCACCGCCCTGACCGCCATCACGATTCCCGTCGTCGTCATCGGCACCTGGTACGGCATGAACTTCGAGCACATGCCCGAACTCGCCCGCGGCTACCCGTTCGCCGTCGGCCTGACCGCCGTATCCACTTTGCTGATGTTCCTAAAGAAATGGTTCTGAGGAAGGTGGCGGGAGCATCCTGCTCTCGCCGGAACCGGTCCGTGTTTCCAATTCAAGCGAGCAGGACGCTCGCGCCACTCTGGCAGATCAGAATCCTGCATCCTTCGACACCGTGTTTCGAACTCCTCTGATCTTAGTGTGGTTCGTGTGGTTCGTGGGCCCTCTCGGACTGGCGGGCGAGGCACCGCGACCGAAGCTCGTCCTGCTCATCGCCGGGCAGTCGTACGCGACCGAGCGCACCCTGCCCGCCTTCGCCGCCCGTTTCCTCGCGCCGCAGTTCGAGGTCGCCGTCGCCGACGGCGCGATGACGAATCCCGAACACCGGTTCTCGCCTTTCGCCCCCGTGGCCGACGCCAGCGTGCTGCTCGTGAGCGTGTGGCGCCGCGCCCCGCCGCAGGAACAACTGGACGCCATCCGGCGCCACGTCGCCGCCGGCAAACCCGTCGTCGGCATCGCCACGGCGAGCCACGCCTGGACCCTGCGCAAAGGCGCGGCGCCGGCACCAGGCAGCGCCACCTGGCCCGAATGGGATGCCACCGTCATCGGCGGCAATTACACCGGCCACCGCTCAATCAAGCTGATCACGACCGTCACGGCCGCCGCCCCCGGCCACCCGCTCCTGCGCGGCGTCACGCTGCCGTTCACGTCGAAGATGGAGTTGAACCAGGTGAGCCCGCTCCAGCCCGGCGTCGTGCCGCTGCTCACCGGCTCGGTGGAGGGTTTTCCCGGCGAACCCGTCGCATGGACGTGGATACGCGCCGACGGCGGCCGCACGTTCTTCACGCCCCTCGGCCATCCGGAGGACTTCGAACATCCCGCCTTTCAGCGGCTGCTGCTCAATGGCGTTCGCTGGGCGGCGGGATTGCCGCTCGAGTAGCTGGGAGCCACTCACCTCGTGCCCGCCCCATCCGACTGCAGCCACGCGAACAGATCGCGCAGCTGCTGCGGGGTGAGTGCGTTCAACAAACCCCCGGGCATCAGCGACACGCCGGAGTCCTCCATCGCGGCGATCCGGTCGCGCGGGATTTCCGTGCGTTCTCCCGTCGCGGAGCCCAGCACGACGCTCCCGGCCGATTCCTCCGCCACGAATCCCTGCAGCACGCGGCCGTCCGTGGTCTTCACGGTGTAGTTGAGATACTCCTTCCGGATCACCGCACTCGGATCGACGAGGCTGGTCAGCATGAAATCCTTGTCGCGCCGGTTCGCCGTCGTCAGGTCGGGCCCGATCGTGCCGCCCTCGCCGTGCAACCGATGACAGGCCACGCAGAGCTGCCGGTAGAGCTCACGTCCGCGCTCCGGCACCCCGGGCGGTTTGTCGCGCTGCAGGTTCAGGTCGTTGTTGAACCGGCGCACGATCGAGAGCTTGTCCTCCGGCGTGTCATTGACCTTGCCCCAGTGCCGGCGCACGAGCGCGTCGAGCGCGGGATCGGCAAACTGCGCGACACTGCGCACCTCGGACTGCGGCACGTCGCGGGCCGCCAGCCGGCCCGCATCGACCGCGGCCAGCAACGCGGCCGCCCCGGTCTTGCGCGCCAGCAGCACGGACCGCACGCGCGCCTGCAGCGGGGGCCCCAGCCGGCCG